>Ga0208183_1000010_pt1 | contig 242619 bp, 175 predicted proteins | sample MalvirDeepMed_51_FD_184251 | JGI IMG/M metagenome (GOLD analysis project Ga0208183, IMG submission 184251) | Marine viral communities from the Global Malaspina Expedition - Malaspina viral metaG DeepMed_51 (SPAdes) (version 2) | ecosystem: Environmental > Aquatic > Marine > Oceanic | place... | reverse complement strand
GGAAGGTAGCGCGGCATAATGCGCATATACGCTCTGGGCTTTATAAAATGCATTAGACCGGCGACTATGTACATAACTGCCATTAAATAGAGATGCCAAGGATAATGCATAATATATAGTTTACAAGTTTAATTTAGTAATTTACAACATCTGAAGATTCTGGCTTTTCAAAAAAACCATCTTCAACTTCAAAAAATCGGATGTTACTCAATTGGGCTTCGCCAATAGGATCGCCAAAAATTCCTTTTTCTTCAGACCAGTTATAAAATTTCCAAGTGGTAGCTAGCGGTACTTGCTCTATTTCTTTATAATCTGAATAAGCGATCGCGTGCGGTGCTGCTTCAGCATTCTCAATAGTTTTATCACCAAAGGTTACAATATAAGCGGTTGCTTCTACGCGGTTTTCTTCATCCAAGTAGCCAATATACCAGTCATCAGGAGTATCGCCGGTGCCACCTTCAAATGTCAACTTAAACTGACCTTCAGTATCATTGGTTAATTCCTGAATGTTAACGCCCGGATCTTGGAGTTTAAATGGAAATGCAAAAAAGTAAGGCCAGGTAAAAATATCAAAACGTGCGCCATCAGGTATTGCTCCTTGAGGAGCACTGTAAACTTGAGATCCGTCATAAATCAATTGGGTACCGTCTGTTTTATCTATTCGTATCTTACTACTGTTTGTTAGCATGCTAATCGTGGCGTTGATGCGTTCATTTCCGCCAAACATCAATTGAAGATCAAAAGCTATGGCCTCTTGTGCAGCAAACGCCGCTTTGTTATGAGCGCCGGCGATTTTGTCAACAAAAGGATTGGATGTCGTAGTTACCTGTTGTTCTTGATCAGGGACATTTTTAGATTCTTCTGAGTTGTTTTGTTTACACGATAGAATCGCGAGTGTAAGCAGTAAAAAGATAGATTTATTCATAATTCAAATTTCGTTTAATGAATAGTAGAAATTTGAAACAGAACTTACAGAAAATAATTTGAATTTCTAATGAATTTCAGTTGCTATCGATAAGGTGCGGGTGAACCCCTTAAATTCTTGCAGCGATTTTTGATTGACAATGATTGGGTTGATCTTGATTTTTTTACCAGCACCTTCAATCACATAATCCCCTAAATTATTAGTGTAGAACCGTTCTACAGCCTTCAACGGGATTTTTTTTCCGAAGAAAAGATGATTTCTAATGATTTCAGTATCGGTTACGATAAGGTATTGATAATGGTATTGGTATAGAAACTGCCCTAAATAAAGCACGCTGAGCACAGGCATATAATAATCCAATAACCAGATATTATGCGGTTCTGTATAAAGTAATTTCAGAATAAATAAAATGGTCCAGACAATACCTATGGCCAGATTGAGATATAGCCTCCTCTTTTTGTATAATAATTTCATACAATCCTAAATATTTAAATACTCATCATTTCTATTTAGGGGGAGGATTCTCGACTTTGGTAAGAGAAGAATAATAAAATAATAAGTCTGTGAAATAATATGTTCTAAAAGTACAAGAAACCTTGCACTTGATAAAGAGTAAAACGGTTTTGTTGATAAGTAACTTAAAAATTGGGGGAAAATCCCGTCATAACCGATGTCTAAAGTTTGGCGTATGCCAGTTTTACAGGAATTCCCTGAGCATCAACTAGATTTTCATCGGTGATAAAATGGGTTTGAGTTTTTAAGCCTATTTGGTTCGCAAGACAGAGGCACAGAGCGTCAAGAATGTCATCGCGTTTTACTTGATTTCTTTTGGTTTCTGCGAGTATACGTTTATACAGAATTTTTGCTTCAGGATCAAGCCGGGAAAGTAGGTCAAGCCTTTGCTCAACTCCTTCCTTCTGACTTTTTTTTGACAAAAGAATTTGACCTTGGTTGAGGTATTTAAAACAAATTTCAGGATGACTTTCCAGCAATTGAATACTAGTGCTTGTTGAAGTATTGATATAACGATCTGTTTCTAAGATCTTGTCTTTTATATTAAGCGTTTGTTCTGAAAGACTTTTCCCTAAAATACGTTTATTAAGTTCTTTAGCCTTTTTCTTATCCACTTCATAAACGGCTGCTCTACAAGGGGCATTAAATATTGTGGCACTTCTGCTTTTTAGCTCTTTACGTAGTTTGACCTCGATGCTTCGGTGAAACGTTTCAGAAGAAAGGCCGATGGGAATATCAATAAAAAACCTGGCAGCACTCTTAACACACCGTTCCAAGTCGTCAATTCGATCTAAGAGGGAATATTGATAGCCTTGCTGATCCTTCCAAATTAAAAGCCAACCCGCTTTGCAACCGTCGATTCCACCTGCAATCATTTATACGAGCTCACCGGCCAACTTTAGTCGGCCTCCTTTTTCGATGATTTGAGTTTTCATTTTTTCAAATGCAGCTTCATCTAACGCACGCGTTGCATCTTCATAAAGCGTTACTTTAAAGCCTTCTTCAAGTGCGTCAAGCACGGAAAAACTCACACAATATTCTGCAGCTAAACCACAAAAGTAAAGCGAAGTGACGCCTTTTCCTTTAAGATATCCGGTAAGTCCCGTAGCTTTTTTATGCGCATTATCATAAAAGCCGCTATAACTGTCTATTGCAGGATCTGTTCCTTTTCTAAAAATAGCTTCAATACGTGCTGCGTTCATATGTGGATGAAAGTCTGCGCCATCAGTAGTTTGCACACAATGTACCGGCCATAAGGTTTGCTCCAAACCGTCTATCACGGTCGTGTCAAAATTTTCTTTGTCGTGATGATTGTCTGCAAAGCTACTGTGATTTTCAGGATGCCAGTCTTGCGTAGCAATGACCAAATCAAATTTTTCCTGAAGTTTGTTTACCAAAGGAATGATTTGGTCTCCACCGGGAACGGCAAGCGCTCCACCGGGCATAAAATCGTTTTGCATATCAATGATGACGAGGGCTTTCATAAGTATTGGTTATTTCTGGTTGTTTATATTTTCTAAATAGTCGAGCACCTTAGGATCTTCGGTTTTCAAAAGAACTACCCCACAACGTGCTCGAGATCCGTAGACCGCAGATGCACTAGTGCCCGTTAAGATGGTGTCAGAAATCGAAAACGTTTCTAAGTGTTCCACTAATGATATGTATTGCGGACTCTTTTCTAAATCCAAAATATGAGATTGCGTTGCCTGTAACACAAAAAGGATTTTACAATCAGCGGTAACTTTTGGCTTCTTGCTTTCGCGTTCCTTTAAAGCTTCGCGTTGTTCTTCATTTAAACCGGTTAAGGAAATGCCGGGACGGGGACCTACAAATTGCGCATCGTAAAGAATTTTGGCTTTGATCATTTTTAGCTTTTCTTGAGAATCTTCAAGTTGCTGATATTCTTGAAGCCACGTTTCATTTTCATCCTGGGTTAAAAGAGTTTTTGTATTCGTCTCTTGAGCATTTGCAGGAAGCGTTAGTGTTACTAAAAAAAGGCAGATTGTAAATAGTTTCATAGGTTAGTTTTTATGTGCGGCGATCAAGCGATCACGCTCTTCTTTGAGCTGATTGCTAATACCTACTTTATAAATATGTGGATTGTCAAATCGTTTAAATTCTTCGGGTAGAGCAGCAAGTTGTTTTTTGCTGAAAGCAGCCACTTCCTGAACTGATTTTTCAGGATACAAGCGTTTGCCTTCTTGCATTACAGGTTGCAGCATAGGTGTTTGAGTTAAACCTTCAATACTCAGATTTTTAAAAGGTTCAACAGGGTGGTACATACGAGAAACACTGTTCTCATTTGCTAAACTAATTGCATCAGCACCTATTAAAGTATGGTCCTCTGTTGAGATTCTATACACTTGTTTTTTATGCGGAAGCGTCACCTTTGAGATACTTTCTGAAATTTTAATGCGTGGTTTACCATTAGCGAAAGAGAGCTTATAAACGCCATCTAAAGCACCGTTGGGTTTACCAATTACGAGATTGGTTCCCACGCCATAAACATCAATAGGAGCATTTTGATTTTGCAAACTTTGAATGACATATTCATCTAACTGATTAGAAGCAGCAATCTTTACGTAAGCTAAGTCGGCATCGTCTAGCATCTTCCGGCAGCGTTTAGCAAGGTAAGCCAGGTCACCACTGTCTAAGCGAATTGCAAGCAGCTTTTGACCGCGTTGTTCCATTTCTTTAGCAACAGTAATCGCATTGGGCATTCCGCTTTTTAGGGTGTCATAAGTATCTACTAAAAGCACACAATTTTTAGGTCTGTGTTCTGCAAAATCTCTAAAAGCAGTTAGTTCGTCATCATAACTTTGTACAAAGGCGTGAGCCATCGTTCCGCTGATGGGAAAACCATAATCTCTACCCGTGATCACATTGCTGCTTCCGTCAAAACCACCTATCATTGCTGCGCGAGAGGCATAATAGCCTCCCGGCCCTTGCGCTCTGCGCAATCCAAAATCGAGTAAGGTTTTATCACCGGCAACATTGCGTATACGGCTCGCTTTGGTTGCGATAAGTGTTTGAAAGTTTAAGGTATTTAGCAGTATAGTTTCAATGATTTGCGCTTCGATGAGGTTGGCTTCTACCTGTAAGACAGGTGCAGTAGGGAAAACGATTTCGCCTTCAGGCATTGCATTAATAGTTCCGCGGAAGCGAAAGTCCTTTAAATACGCTAGAAACTCAGGTTCAAAATCGTGTTGCTTGAGGTATTCAATATCTTTTTCTGAAAAGCGCAAGTCTTCGATGATCGAGATAAGTTCTTCTAACCCGGCGAAAATAGCATAGCCACCATTGAAGGGGAGTTTTCTAAAAAAGTAATCAAAAACGGCTTGCTGGTTTTGATTTTTATTAAAATATACCTGAGCCATACTCAACTGGTACAGATCAGTATATGTAGCGGTAAACTGAAACATTTTAACTATTTGGTGAAGTGAAGTTAGCATTTTAAGGTGTAATCGCAGGATGAAATGGGTTAAAGAATCGTTAGAATTCAAGCATAAAAAAACCGCTCAGTTAGAGCGGTTTTCCTTATGAAGTCAGGGTTTTAGATCCAGGTGTCTCAAATCTAAGATCTAACTGCCTATTTGATCATCTCATAGGAGCGTTTAACAAAGTTAGTTAAAGCTTCGCCTTTAAGCAAGCCCTGAGATAAACGTGCCAAATCCATAGATTGTGTGATTAGGCGTTCTTGTTTTTTCTTGGTTTTCGTGTTTAAAATCTCACCTACAAGCTCACTATTCGTGTTCACCACCAAGTTATACATATCTGGCATATTGCCCATTCCAAACATACCGCCACCGCCGGTTGCCTGCATTTCTTTCATACGACGCATAAACTCAGGCTGTGTAATCATAAACGGTGCTGAGTTGCTATCCATCGCCTCAAGTTTTACAGTATACGACTTATCATTGATCGTTTCTTCAAGCAAGGTCTTTAGACTTTCTTTTTCATCATCAGAAAGCTTAGAAATTTGTTCCTCATCTTTTTTGATCAGGTTATTGATGTCGTCACCGTCTACACGTACAAAGCTGATGTTCTCTTTAGAAGTTTCAAGCTTTTGAAGCAAGTGAGAAACAATTGGCGAGTCTAGTAATAAAACCTCGTAGCCTTTATCTTTTGCAGCTTGAATGTATTGATGCTGTGAGTCTTGATTAGAAGCGTAAAGCACAACTAGCTTCCCGTCTTTATCAGTCTGATTTTCTTTGATTTTCTCTTGAAGTTCAGCAAAAGTGTAGTAAGTATTGTCAACGGTAGGGTAAAGCGCAAAAGCGTCTGCTTTGTCGAAGAATTTATCTTCGCTCAACATTCCGTATTCAATTACTACTTTAATGTCGTTCCATTTCTTTTCAAAATCCTCACGGTCTTCGTTGAAAAGCGACTTCAGTTTATCTGCTACCTTACGGGTGATGTAGCTTGAGATTTTCTTTACAGCGCCATCGGCTTGCAGATAGGAACGTGATACGTTTAGCGGAATATCTGGAGAGTCTATTACCCCACGAAGCATTGTTAAGAATTCAGGAACGATTCCTTCAACATTATCAGTTACAAAAACCTGATTTTGGTACAGCTGAATTCTATCTTTCTGAATATTCATATCCTGTCCCAAACGTGGGAAGTAAAGAATACCGGTTAAATTGAACGGGTAATCTACATTTAAATGAATATGGAAAAGCGGCTCTTCAAATTGCATTGGGTAGAGCTCGCGGTAAAAATCTTTATAATCTTTTTCCTCAAGATCAGTAGGCTGTTTTGTCCACGCCGGATCAGGGTTGTTGATGATGTTATCAACCGTTTTAGTTTCTGCTTCGGCATCTTCTGGAGCATCCTCAGGAAGTGGAAGCGTTTCTTCTTTAGTACCAAACTTAATCGGCACCGGCATAAACTTATTGTATTTTGTTAAGAGTTCGCTGATGCGGTTCTCTTCAAGAAACTCTTCAGAATCTTCAGCAATATGAAGAATGATTTCTGTACCACGAACGTCTTTTTCAGCAGGAGAGATCGTGAATTCCGGCGAACCGTCGCACTCCCATTTTACTGCAGGCGCATCTTTATATGATTTTGTGATGATCTCCACCTTGCGCGCTACCATAAAAGCAGAGTAGAAACCAAGACCAAAATGTCCGATAATGCCACTATCCTTTGCGGTGTCTTTATATTTATCTAAAAATTCTTCAGCGCCAGAAAAAGCAACTTCATTAATATACTTCTGAACTTCTTCTTCGGTCATACCAATACCTTGATCGGTAATGCTCAAAGTTTTGGCATCCTTATCGATTTTTACATCAATTACCGGATTGCCATATTCAACGCTGGCTTCGCCAATGTTGGTCAAGTGCTTAAGTTTTAGTGTAGCATCAGTTGCGTTTGAAATTAATTCACGCAAGAAAATTTCGTGATCACTGTACAAGAACTTTTTGATCAACGGAAAAATGTTCTCAACAGCAACATTGATTTTACCTGTAGACATAGTGTATTTAAAATTTTTAAACCGAGTGTTTCGGTTTTAATTAATTATAAGATTGATAGGTGTGAACCATTTTGTATGGTGCAGATTTCAAAAAAAATACCAAAGCAAATGAAGTGACAAACTGACACAACTTTCATTTAAACTGAAAGAACTTTAACTAAAGCTTTTGTTTAACGTCTTTGAAGTAAGCTTAAACATTATTTAAATTTACAACAGCTTAAACATTAAGATTATGGCGACTACAAAAAAAGCAACCACAACAAAAAAGGCTCCCAAGCTTACTGCGACTGCGGTAATGACGATGTATATGGAGTACGTGTTAGAGCACGGGCACAAGCCGGCTTCGGTATTTAAATTCTGTAAAGATCATAATATAGAAGAGGGAGCGTTCTATAATTTCTACGGCTCGTTTCAAGGTATTCGTGAAGCGGTCTGGGTAGCGTTTTATGATAACACTATTCAAGTTCTTCATAAAAATCCTGATTATGCTACGTATCCTAATAAAGAGAAAATGCTTTCTTTTTTCTATACGTTTTTTGAAGTGTTGACCGCAAATCGCAGCTATGTGCTTTTTGCATTGCAAGAACAGAAAAACAGTTTAAAAAGTTTAGCACAACTCAGAGATTTGCGCCTAAAAGTGCGTGAGTTTGCAAGTGATTTGATCGAGCAGGATAATGAAAATAAGTCGTCAAGATTTACCAAGAATCCGGTTTCTATTTTTAGCGAAGGTGCTTGGTTGCAGACCTTATTTCTACTGAAATATTGGATGGATGATAACTCGGCACGTTTTGAAAAAACAGATGTGGCTATTGAGAAATCCGTAAACGCCATTTTTGACGTATTTAATACAACGCCCTTAGAAAGCGTTCTTGATTTCGGGAAATTTCTGTTTAAAGAAAACTTTTCTAGAACTAAATAAGAAACGGTATGAAAACGATTGATCACATACCTACCAATAAACTTTCTCGCGCATCACAGCTAGTGAAAACCGGTGTGAAGGTGGGAGGGAACTATGCTAAATATTATAGCAAAAAAGCCTTTGATTCTAGCATTACACGAGAAACGCTTGATGATGAAAATGCCGAAGATATCTACGATGGACTCAAAAGTTTAAAAGGTAGTGCGCTTAAAGTTGCGCAAATGCTGAGTATGGAAAAGAACATTCTGCCTAAGGCGTATGTTGAGAAATTTTCCCTATCTCAGTTTTCAGTGCCGCCACTTTCTGCGGCTTTGGTACGCAAAACATTTAAAAAATATCTAGATAAATATCCTGAAGATTTATACGATACATTCGAGAAAGATAGTGTTAATGCTGCGAGCATCGGTCAAGTACATCAAGCTACTTTAGATGGGAAAAAACTTGCTGTGAAAATTCAATACCCCGGCGTTGCAGACAGCATCAGTAGCGATTTGGCTCTAGTGAAGCCAATCGCTACTCGAATGTTCAATTTAAAAGGAAAGGATAAGGAAAAATACTTCAAAGAAGTCGAAGAAAAATTACTTGAAGAAACGGACTATTTACTAGAAGTAAAGCAAAGTCAAGAAATCACTAAGCAGTGTAGTGTGATTGATGACTTGAGGTTTCCTAAATACTATCCGGAACTATCGAGTGAGCGTATAATTACGATGGACTGGATGACGGGTGTGCATCTCAGTGAATTTACTCAGGGAAATACCGATAAGGAAGCCGCGGACAAAATTGGCCAAGCTTTATGGGATTTTTATATGTTTCAAATGCATCATCTAAAACAGGTTCACGCAGATCCTCATCCCGGAAACTTCTTGGTTGATAAAGAACATAATCTAATCGCGATCGATTTTGGATGCATTAAAAAAGTTCCTCAGGAATTTTATACGCCTTATTTTGAATTAGCGAAGCCTGAAAATATTAATGATCCTGAAATATTTAAAGCGAAAATGCTTGAGCTTGAAATTTTAAAAACAAGCGATTCTGCTGAAGAAACGGCGTTTTTTTCTGCGTTGTTTCACGAAATGTTAAGCTTGTTCACGAAGCCCTTTCACCTCGATACTTTTGACTTTAGTGATGAAAGTTTCTTTGCTCAAATTGCAGATTTAAGTGATAAATACTCTAAGGACACCCAACTTCGAAAAATGAACGGAAACCGAGGAAGCAAACATTTCCTTTACATCAACCGCACGTTTTTTGGTTTGTATAACTTGATGCACGACTTAGGTGCAAAAATCAAAGTGAACAATTATAAAAACTATTTAGATTAAGAGATTGAAGATTATTGGTTAGGTTGTTTTGAGAGGCGCACTGATTGGTTGAAGTTGCGCCTCTCTTTTTTTTGCCAAATGATCGAGATTAGATAATCGTGTAATCTCTTATGCGGTTTTAAATGAGAAATTTTTCAATCGCTTTTGCTACAGCGTGTTCTTTATTAGTGTACTCACTTACATAATCTGCAACATCTTTTACCTCCTGCGCTGCGTTAGCAACTGCAACGCCAAGACCTACATTCTTGATCATTGTAGTGTCGTTAAAGTTGTCGCCAAAGGCAATTACATCACTTAGTTTTAAACCATAGTTTTTATTGATCAAAGTTGCTAACGCACTGCTTTTATCAATGTTTTTTGGGGTGATTTCCACATACACATCTTTAGAGCGGTAAAAGTGTGCTTCCTCACCGTGTTTTTCACGAAGTAGCGCGATCAGACTATCTAAAGCCTTTGGTGAACCCATACACATAATTTTATGCGGTTGTTCGTCAATGGCTTTTAAAACAGCTACGTGCTCGTTAAGCGGCGTATAAACGGGTTCTACACGAGTGCTTCTAATTTCTCGCAAGGTCCAGTAATCTGATTTTGCGGTACGCCACGTATCGGTGCAATAGGTGCTTATGTTGTAGTCGTAATTCTGCTGATGTTGAATTACTGTTTCAAGAAAATCAAGAGAAACCGTCTGGCTGTAAAGCTTATTTCCTTTACCATCTAGCACGAGACCACCATTGTAGCTGATGATCGGGCTTCCCAAACGTCCAATTTTTTCCTGTAGATAATACATTGCCGAAGGCATTCTAGAAGAGGCCAGAATAATCGGGAAATCTTGAGGAAGTTTATTAACTGCAGCAGCAGTTTCAGGGGCAATATCGCGTTTAGCGTTAAGAAGTGTTCCGTCTATATCAGAACACATTAATTGAATTTTCTTTGTCATCCTTCAAAGATAACCCAATGCAGATTTTTGCCGAAAGATTTAAAATGATCTTATCATTTTCTTTTTACAAAAAATGCCACAAGAGCACTTAAAATAAGACCGAAGGCAAGGCTTCCGGCTACAGACTGAATCATGTAGCTTTTAAGGTTAAAGAATGAGGCAGCTTCTTCCGGAGCAATTTTGCCACTTTCTACAGCGTAAGCAATCACATTATCAAAATACTGAGGCGTAATATAAGTACTGGTGATGTATTGTGCCGGCGCTGCAAGCAGTGCAATAAAGACTGAAAGTATTAAGCCGCTTAAAAAAGCTTGTTTAAAAGTGATGATACCTCCGTAAAAATTATTGCGTTTATCACTTAAAGCGAAATAATACAAAATGATCGCCGGAATGTAGAACAGCATGGTGTAGATGTGGTGCATATCAATATGCTCATCGTGCCAGCCCATAAGCCGTTCAAAAACCATCCAGAGGATTAATGTAAGCGTATAGATCACCGCCCACTTGAGTTCAAGTCTAAAATTTTTCATACGATTAGAAGCTACCAAATAGGGTATTGAAGGTAGTGTAATTCTCTAAAATTTAAAAAAGCTGCCGCAAAATAATTAGTGGTAAGCCTTTGACTTTTTAGCAGGCTTTAGTTGCTTCTTGATATCATAGCCTAAGCTGCGTAAGCTATTTTCCCAATCAAGACGCGCGTATCCCTCTTTGCTGCGATTGTTTTTTAAGTACTTAATGCGTTGCAAAATACTCTGAATAAAAAAGCAATCTGTTCTGGTAAGCTCTTCGGTGTTTTTCATTAGAATCGTCAGCAATTTATTAGATTGATCCAATGATGGAGCATCCTTATAATTAGCCACAGTTATAGGAGCAATATCGGTGCGCAACCACGCACGCAGCTCTACTGCAGACATGTTTGTAGATTGAATTAACTCGTTGTGTAGACGTTCTTTAGAAAACAATATAATATGGTTTTAGGTTACAAAACTAGGGGTATTCTTCAGGCTCAAAAAGGCTGCAATATTAAGTTTATGTAAAGATTAAAACCAACAGATTGCAAATAGTTATTCACAAAAAAAGTCCGGTTGTTAACCGAACTTTTTTACTGTTTGAAGTCTAATACTATTACTCATCTACAAGCACCCAATCGCCTTTATCAAGAAGTGGAATGGCTTGTTTAAACTTCATTGTTTTGTTCTCCCCATTCATCACGTGCTTGATCGTTACTTTATCATTACGACCTATTTTAGGACGCTCACGGGTGATGGTCTCAGTCACTTGCTGACGCTGAGGTTGGGTATTGCCACTTGCTGCACGACTTTGTGCGGCGCGCTCATCAAGATTAGGAATCTCTTCTTTAGAAGTTTGCGTTTGTTCTGTTTGACGTACTTGACGCGCTTCTCTAATTTGATTTTGCTGCTGCACCGGTAACTCTCCTTTAAATAAGAAGGAAATCACATCTTTATTCACCTGATCGATCATCTGTTTGAATAACTCAAAAGCTTCAAACTTATAGATCAATAACGGATCTTTTTGCTCGTGAACCGCAAGCTGCACACTTTGTTTCAATTCATCCATCTTGCGTAAATGCGTTTTCCAAGCATCATCAATAATCGCAAGGGTAATGTTTTTCTCAAAGTCGGTAATCAGTTGTTTACCTTGAGACTCATAAGCGTCTTTTAAATTGGTAACGACTTTAAGTTCTTTAGTTCCGTCAGAGAAAGGAACCACGATTCGCTCATAGTTGCTTTCTGGGTTTTCATAGACATTACTAATGATTGGGAAGGCAGTAGCGGCGTTGCGCTCCATTTTCTCTTTATAGTGCTTTAGCGCGGCATCGTAAACGGTGACTGCAAGTTGTTTTGCAGACGAACTCGCAAATTGCGCTTCGTCAACCGGACTGCTCATCGAGAAGAAACGAATCAACTCAAACTCAAAGTTCTTAAAGTCCTGCGCCATTTTATTCGTTTCGGCTATCGCTTCAGAAGTATCGTAGATCATATTGGCAACATCTACGCGAAGACGCTCACCAAATAGCGCGTGATAACGACGCTTGTAAATCACCTCACGTTGTGCATTCATCACATCATCATACTCCAGAAGACGTTTACGTACTCCAAAGTTGTTCTCTTCAACTTTTTTCTGCGCACGCTCGATAGATTTAGAGATCATTCCGTGCTGAATTACTTCACCTTCCTGAAGTCCCATACGGTCCATCATTTTAGCGATTCGTTCAGAACCGAATAAACGCATTAAGTTGTCTTCAAGCGACACGTAGAATTGAGAACTACCCGGATCTCCCTGACGTCCAGAACGACCACGTAACTGGCGGTCTACACGACGCGAATCGTGACGCTCGGTACCTATGATCGCAAGACCTCCGGCATCTTTTACTTCTTTACTCAATTTAATATCGGTACCACGACCCGCCATATTGGTAGCGATGGTTACCTGACCTGCGTTACCTGCATCAGCAACAATATCGGCCTCCTTTTTATGCAATTTGGCGTTCAATACATTATGCTGAATTTTTCGCATCGAAAGCATTCTGCTCAAGATCTCAGAAATTTCTACCGAGGTCGTACCGATAAGTACCGGTCTTCCGGCTTGAACCAGAAGCTGCACTTCATCAATAACGGCATTGTATTTTTCACGCTTGGTCTTATAAACTTTATCATCTTTGTCATCTCTGGCAATCGGGCGGTTGGTAGGAATCTCAACAACATCCAATTCGTAGATTTCCCAGAATTCGCCTGCTTCTGTTACTGCAGTACCCGTCATACCCGAAAGTTTGCGGTACATTCTAAAGTAATTCTGAAGGGTTACCGTTGCAAAAGTTTGCGTAGCATCTTCGATCTTTACATTCTCTTTTGCTTCGATCGCCTGATGTAAACCATCGCTGTAACGACGCCCGTCCATAATACGGCCGGTTTGCTCATCAACGATTTTCACTTTATTGTCCATCACCACATATTCGGTGTCTTTTTCAAATAAAGTATAGGCTTTTAACAGCTGATTCATCGTGTGAATACGCTCGCTTTTTACACTGAATTCTCTAAAAAGCTCTTCTTTCTTTTCAGCTTCTTCTTCGGTGGAAAGATTTGCGTTTTCGATCTTGCTGATCTCAACGCCCATTTCCGGCATAATGAAGAAATTAGGATCTTCTTTTCCAGACAAGTGATCGATACCTTTATCGGTCAATTCGATCTGGTTGTTCTTTTCATCAATGGTGAAGTATAATTCAGAATCAATCACGTGCATCTCGCGATTGTTGTCTTGCATATAGTGGTTTTCAGTCTTCTGTAAAAGTTGACGAATTCCTTCTTCACTCAAATACTTAATCAGCGCTTTATTCTTTGGAAGACCGCGGTATACGCGCAATAAAAGAATAGCACCTTCTTTGGTGTCGCCTGCTGAAATGAGCTTTTTTGCTTCGGCTAAAGTTCCTGTCAATTGTTGACGCTGAAGGCTTACCAGGCTATCAATTTTTGGCTTTAATGCATCAAACTCGTGTTGATCTCCTTTGGGTACAGGTCCTGAAATGATCAAGGGTGTACGCGCATCATCTACCAGTACCGAGTCGACCTCATCGACGATCGCATAATTTGGAGCGCGTTGTACCAGATCGTTTGGTGCGTGCGCCATATTATCACGCAAGTAATCAAAACCAAATTCGTTATTTGTACCATAGGTGATATCAGCAGCGTAAGCTTTTCTTCGAGAAGCCGAATTAGGCCTGTGGTAATCGATACAGTCTACTGTGAGTCCGTGAAAGTTAAATAACGGCGCCATCCAAGCGCTATCACGTTTTGCTAAGTAATCGTTAACCGTTACCAGGTGTACACCATTTCCGGTAAGTGCGTTTAGATACACCGGAAGCGTTGCCACTAATGTTTTACCTTCACCGGTTTGCATCTCTGCAATTTTACCCTGATGCATGGCCACACCACCTATGAGCTGCACGTCATAATGGATCATATCCCAAGTGATAGGCTTTCCGGCAGCATCCCAGCTGTTAGACCAGATCGCATCATCACCGTCAAGTTGTACGTAGTCTTTTTCTGCGCTTATTTCGCGATCAAAAGCACTTGCAGTAACTTTCAATTGCGGATTATGAACAAAGCGTTTTGCAGTTTCTTTAACCACAGCAAAAGCTTCGGGAAGAATGTCGTTTAGGACTGCTTCGCTGATTTTGTAAGACTCGTCTTTAAGTTTGTCGATCTCCGCGTAGATTTCCTCTTTGCGGTCAATGTCTTCGGTCTCGTCAGCTTCTTTCTCTAACTGAAGTAGTGTTGCGTTGGTATCAGAAAGTGCATCTGCGATTTTAGCTTTGAATTCTGTGGTCTTCTGACGTAGCTCATCGTGCGATAAGGCTTCAAGCTGCGCTTCAAAACTTTTAATTTTATCAACAATAGGTTGAATGGCAGCGACATCTTGTTTGGATTTGTCACCCACAAAAACCTTTAATACTTTGTCTAATAATCCCATAATTGGTAGTTCTTTTATCCCAACAAAACCTGTGGTTTCGTTTTAAAGGGAAAAATTAATTTCCTGTAATCCTGAAGTCTCAGGAGTTATTTTGATTTTCATCTCTACGATGAAAATTTCTTTATTCTTCTGAAGAATTTTTAAAACTGAATTCTTCTATTTTGCACTTCAAATTTAAGCAAAAAAAAAGCCTCATTGCGAGACTTCTTTATGTTTAGAATGTTGTAAAATCTAGTATTCATCCTCATTCCAGAGGTAGTCGTCTTCAGACGGATAGTCTGGCCATATTTCGTCAATCGAATCATAAGAGTCACCTTCATCCTCCATAGCTTGTAAGTTCTCAACAACTTCTAATGGTGCTCCCGTTCTAATCGCATAATCAATCAATTCATCTTTGGTTGCAGGCCAAGGTGCGTCGCTCAAATGAGAAGCTAGTTCTAATGTCCAGTACATAAGTTAACGTATTTATTTTTTTGCAAAAATAAATTTATTAACGTAAAATCCAAGAAAATTGAATGTTAATTCAAAATTATTTTTATGAACGTCTGTAATCTATTGTGATTACGAGGGTTAAGCCTAATTTTTCTATGTTTTAACCCTTCTTTTCAGGAATCCATTTAATCTCTTCGGCTTGCAAGTCTTTAGACAACTTCCGTGCCAGTACAAAGAGGTAGTCAGAAAGGCGGTTTAAGTATTTTAGCGCGTTTTCTTCAAACGGAACTTCCTGATAAAGAGCTGTTGCGAGGCGTTCTGCTCTGCGGCATACCGCACGGCTTACGTGACAGAATGACACGGTTTGATGTCCTCCGGGGAGAATAAAATGCGTCATAGGTGGAAGCTGAGCATCCATCGCATCCATTTCCTGTTCTAAACGTTGAATATCAGCGGCACTTACTTTTTCAATATTCAGGCGCTCTTTGCCATTTTTTAAAACCGCTTTCTCAGGATCTGTCGCCAGAATTGCCCCGATGACAAATAGTTTTTCCTGAATGGAGATCAAAGTAGCTTTGCTGTGCGCATCTATTTCCTGATCGCGCAACAAGCCTAAATAGGAGTTGAGTTCGTCTAAGGTGCCGTAGCTTTCAATACGTATGTTGTGCTTAGATACGCGCGTGCCTCCAAAGAGGGCAGTGGTACCTTTGTCGCCGGTTTTAGTATAGATTTTCACAGCTAAAGTTTTTAGGATTTAGATTCGTCTTCGCGCTCTTTCTTAAGATTGAAATAATCTGTTTTAAAATTGCGTTTCCGGCGGTCTCTTAATTTACTTTGATTGCGTTTATTGTTGGCCATGACCGCAAGAAACAGCATTGCCAAAACCACAATAATGAGAATTGACTGTAAATTATCTGGAATGAAATCGAGCATACGTCAAAGGTACTTAAATTAAAATGGCCAAGGCAATAGCGCTATTCTATTGCGTGTTTAGCATAACTGCGCCATTTTTCAATACAGCCTTCCATATCTTTAGGGATCGCACTGTCAAAGCGCATCCACTCGCCGGTTTTAGGATGTTCAAAGCCTAAAGTTTTTGCGTGTAAGGCTTGTCTGGGGAGCACTTTAAAGCAGTTTTCTACAAATTGCTTGTACTTGGTAAAGGTGGTGCCTTTTAGGATCACATCGCCGCCATAGCGCTCGTCGTTAAACAGCGTGTGCCCAATGTGTTTCATATGCACACGTATCTGATGCGTGCGCCCGGTTTCGAGCTTGCACGAGATCTTAGTGACATAGCCCAAGCGTTCTAAAACCTTATAATGTGTGACCGCTTCCTTACCTTGATCGCCATCTTCGTAAACCGTGTTTTGCATACGGTTTTTAGGATGACGGCCTATATGCCCTTCTACCGTTCCTTGATCTTCTTCTACATTTCCCCAAACGATCGCGATGTATTCACGCTCACTGGTTTTATCAAAAAACTGCTTTGCAAGATGCGTCATTGCTTCTTCAGTCTTTGCGACTACGAGAAGTCCGCTTGTGTCCTTATCAATACGATGCACAAGACCGGGTCTACCGCTGCTGTTTTCCGGAAGGTTATCAAAATGATAGATCAATGCATTGATGAGCGTACCGCTGTAATTGCCGTGACCGGGATGTACGACCATGCCCGCAGGTTTATTCACGACAAGCAGGGTGTCATCTTCATAAACGATATCAAGCGGAATATCCTCAGGCGTAAGTAAAAATTCATAAGGAGGGTGTTCAAAAAGAACCCGAACCACATCATTAGCTTTTACTTTATGATTTTGCTTTACAACTGCTCCGTTTACCTGAATGTTTCCATTTTTTGCAGCTTGCTGAATTTTATTACGCGTTGCTTTTTCAATAAAATTCATCAGAAATTTATCTACGCGCAGCGGCTCTTGGCCTTTGCCTGCGGTAAAGCTGTAATGTTCATACAATTCATCATCCTGCTCATCAGGACCTTCTGTCTTAAAATCCTGCATCGTCTAATTCTTCAGCGTCATTTATTACATCTTGTGCAGCATCACCAGAAGTGCGGTAGCTGCCTTTTCCATTACCTACAACCAAGTCAATAACTGAGGTTTTACGCAACGCATCACCCACTTTGAGCGTTTTGCCGTCGTGGCGTAGTTCAAGCACTTCGTCAGAGCTTATATGGTCGCGGTAATCAATTTTTCCAATTTTAAATCCTAAGGCAAGCAATGTTGGTTCTACCTGACGTTGGGTTCTGCCAACTAGCTGTGGAATTTCAATTTTACGATAGCCTGAAGGGTTTAGTACCAGATATATTTTTCGGCCTTCTTTTACAAATTTTCCCGCTGCAGGATTTTGCTCGATCACTGAGTATGTAGGATAATCCGGATTGTAGTTTGAAGAATCGATCACCACATAGTTTAGGTCGGCATTTTCAAGTTCTTGTTGCACTAAGCCTAGAGACATTTTGCTAAGGTCTGGCACGGCGATGCGCTGGTCGTGATTTGTAGAGGCGCGCAGCCAGTACAACAGACCAAATACAAGAAGAATCAGTACCAGTAGCGCCAGCAAGAGCTGTTTTAAAAAGGCTTTGCTGAATATAAATTTAAAGAATCCCATAAAGAGCGATTTTGCGGCTACAAACTTAGTTTAAAATTGGCTGACGCTCAATTGCAATCATTTTTTTTGCCGAGTTTTCCTAAAAATAACGTTCTTTGAAGCCTTAAATTACTCGGTGAACCGAGCTTAAATAAACTTGTTTTTTCAATAGCTGAAGATGATCTTAAGATCGCCTTCTATTAGATAACGTAAAGCTTTCTTTTTTACTATGTCAAAAAAAAATATTGCAGTCGTGATGGGCGGATTTTCCAGTGAGGTGAATATCTCGATCTTGAGCGGAAACACGGTTTGCAAACATCTGGACCAATCTAAGTATAATGTATTTCCCATTCATGTTTTAAAGGAAGGTTGGTTTTGTAAACACGCCGATCACCCGCCAATTCCTGTTGATAAAGCTGATTTCTCGATTAATGTGGAAGGCACTAAGATCACCTTTGATTGTGTATTCAACACGATTCACGGAACTCCGGGAGAAGACGGCGTGTTGCAGGCGTATCTAAAACTTTTGAAGATTCCGCAGACGGCCTGTAATTATTATGAGGCTGCGCTTACGTTTAATAAGCGTGACTGTATCAGTGTATTGAAAGCCTACGGAATCAAAACCGCAACCAATTATTTGCTGAATAAAGGCGACGTTATTAATGCTACCGAAATTTTAGATAAAGTAGGTTTGCCGTGTTTTGTAAAAGCCAATAAAGCAGGCAGCAGTTACGGCGTTTCTAAGGTTTATGGTGCCGAAGAATTAGAAGGAGCGATCGAAGTGGCGTTTAAAGAAGATGATGAGATCATTATTGAATCTTTTTTAGAAGGAACCGAAGTTTCTGTTGGCGTGATCAATTATCAAGGGAAAGTAATGGCGCTTCCTGTTACCGAAATTGTTAGCGACAATGACTTCTTTGATTATCAGGCAAAATATGAGGGTAAATCACAAGAGATCACTCCGGCAAGAATTACCGATGCGCAAACCGAAGCCGTACAACGCGAAGCAGAAAAAGTCTTTAAGATCTTAAAATTAAAAGGCCTCACCCGAGCTGAATTTATTTTCCACAATGGCGCCCCGCACTTTTTAGAAGTGAATACCACACCGGGGTTGAGTCCTGCGAGTATCATCCCGCAGCAGGCAAAGGTTGCGGGGATTACATTGCCAGAGTTGTTTGATAATGTTATTGAGCAAGCTATTGCTAATTAACTTCAGCAGGAGGCTATCTGCTCGTGCATATTAATTTTCTATTTGAAAGACGGTAAACTGTAAAAACTAAACAGATTTTAAACGCTTCAGTTTTTGTACCTTTAATTTCAAATTTTGAGCTTTAAATTTTGAATTCTAATTTATGAAACGCGCAGTATTTCCGGGATCTTTTGATCCGCTTACTTTAGGACATTATGATATCATTGAGCGAGGCTTAAAGCTTTTTGATGAGATCATTTTAGCGATCGGGGTGAATGCTGATAAGAAATACATGTTCACTTTAGAGCAGCGGGAAGGCTTTTTAAAAGAGTCCTTTAAAGATGAACCCAAGATCAAAGTGATGACTTATCAAGGTCTTACTGTTGATTTTTGTAATGCGACAGATTCCGGCTTTATTCTTAGAGGATTGCGCAATCCGGCGGATTTTGAATTTGAAAAAGCCATCGCGCATACTAACAGAAAATTGGCGCAAATAGAAACCGTGTTCTTACTCACTTCTTCGGGTAAAAGTTACATTTCTTCATCCATTGTGCGGGACGTTATTCGCAATGGCGGGGACTATACCGGCTTGGTGCCAGATGCGGTTCGCGTGTGATTTTTGCAACATGTAAGCATAACTAAGGTCATTACTGCAGAGACCTGACTATGCTATCAAAATTATTTTTTGCTTTTATCCTCTTGCTCAGCACGGCAGTTTACGCACAACAATCACAAGGAAAAGTGTATGCTGAAGATAAACCGCTAGAAGGCGTGCTGATCATCAATAAGACCCAAGACTTGATGACTTCTACCAACCGTTGGGGGGATTTTGAGATCGCCGCACAGTTGGGAGATTCTTTGATCTTTAGTTATTCGTTTTTTGAAACACAAATTCATAAAGTAGAAGCGTATCAACTAGAAGAAACTTGGGTGGTTGAACTTCAAGAAAGTAGAAATGAATTGGATGCTGTGACCATTACAGCCACTAACAAGGTGAAAGAGTTTCGGGTAGAAGAATATGATAAAAACTTCAACACGTGGTTGCAAAAGGATATTCAAGAACACCCTGAATTGTATAGTCCGGGGCCAAGCGGTTCTGGTATTGATTTTATCGCTATCGGAAAAATGGTATGGAATTCGATTAAAAAAGACAAAAAGGAAAAAGCCGAAGATCCCAATCGCTTTAGAATTTTAAAACTGGGAGAGCTTGAAGCTTTTTTCAAAAAAGATGCTTTTTTTAATCAGGATTTACTGCGCAATCAACTAGCCGTTACCCAAGAAGAAGAGCCGCTGTTTTTTGATTATTGTCTGGAGCAGCAGGTAGATGCGCGCTTATTACTAGATAAAAATGAGATGCGTTTTCTGGAGTATTTAATAAAAAGAAGTGCCGAATTTCACAAGTTGAACGCAGCGAATTAAACTAAATTCGCAACTTAAAGCAAGCTGATGCGAATACTTATTTTACTTACAGGAGTTGTCATATTGATGATGGGTAGTGCTTATGCGCAAAACACCTCCGGAAAGGTTTATGCAGGGGATAAGCGTGTTCCCGGGGTGCTGGTGCAAAACCTGACGCAGAACAAAAGCACGACCACTACAGATGAGGGAGATTTTAGTCTGGCGGCCCGCTTAGAAGATTCTTTGGTGTTTAGTGCGCCGTTTATGGAAACGCAGGTGTTTGTGGTAGAGCAATATCAGCTAGAAAAGGTTTGGGTTGTGGAGTTGAAAGAGAACTTAAACGAACTGGACGAAGTACGCCTCACTGAAGCGCCTAAGGAAAAGCCTTTTGATGTGCGCGTCTACGATAGTATTTTCAATAGTAGAATTCAGAACGACATCAAAAAGAACCGTCAACTATACCGCCCGCCCAACAGTACCAATGGTGTTGATTTTATGGAGATAGGACGCCTTTTTATGAGCTTGTTTAAGAAAGACCCTTCTAAGCAAAAGGAAAGTTATGCGCCTATTACGTATAAACAATACCGTGTGCTCTTTGCTACAGATGAATATTTTAATCGGGAATTTTTAGTGGAACAATTGGGGATTGATGCGTATTACCACAACCTATTTTTTGAGTATTGCGATGCCAAGCAACTTCCCGGCAATTTGTTAGAACCTGAAAACCAACTGGACCTTTTAGATAAGTTCATTGAACTTGCCGATAGCTTTGAAGTCGAACTCAACGAATTTGGGGAAAATGGTATGAAACTTCCCGAAGGAAATTAGAATAGATCGATGTTCAATCCGGCGTAAAAATTCACAGGTTCTCCGGGATAGTAGTAACGTGGCGCTGCACCCCCAAAACCGGTAGCGTTGGGTAATACCTGTGCTGCGTAATTGGTGTCAAACACATTATTAACTCCCGCAAAAAGCTGGGTTTTTACTTCATTAAAAAGCGTAAAATTATAATCACCACGTAGGTTTACAAGGTTGTAGGCGTCGCTATAAAGACTGTTGGCATCATCCAGTGGAATGCTTCCGGTGTGGCGGTAATTGATGTTGATTTTAAAACGATTTTGAAAAGCCACATCCAGACCTAAATTGATCACTTGATCAGCGACTCCGGTGAGGTCATTTCCGTTGTAATTCTCGTCGTTATCTACAAATTCATCAAAAGAATAATCGTTGATCGCTAAAGATCCGTAGGGTTGTAGCGACCACTCCGGTGATAACTTTCCGCGATAATGTATAAAGAATTCAATCCCGTTATGGTCTGTGGCTCCGGCATTGCGGCCTACATATTGATCATCGCCCACACGCTCGGCAACCAGTAAATTAGTAACCTGAACCGTGTATAAAGCGAGTTCGGTATAGAGTTTTTTATCTAACCATTGGGCTTTTAATCCCAGCTCATAATTCATTCCGGTTTCGGGTTTGATCTCCGGGTTGATGGCACCTTCCGGAGTTAAAGTTTCGGCAACCGTGGGTAGTGAAAAGCCACGACTTACTGAGGCATAAATAAATTTATCGCTAGCGGCCTCATAACTCAAACCTGCTTGCGGCAAAAAGATGCGAGGGTACGTGTACACCCCACTGTTGTCAATATTGGCTTCGTTAAGGTAATCATTCAGGCGGTATCTACTGTGATTGTAATTCAGGCCGACATCTGCTTTAAGCTTTGGTGAAAGTTGCAGGCTCAATTGAGCAAAAAGGTTGAGGTATTTGCGGTCCTGTTCCTGATTGCTAAAACGGTCGCCTTGCAGGCTTCCATTGCCATCATTCTCTTCATATAAATTATTGAAAAGCTGGGCCTGGTAATGCTCATCAAAATATTCAACCCCAATACTGCTTTTTGCAAGAAGGTTGAAAAAGGAAAATTGAGATTTCAAGGTACTGCGAATTCCAAAGGCATAAGAATCTTCATCAAGAATATCAAAAGGCCGCGGTTCATACCCGTCACGGTAATTGGCAAAAACACTGGTTTGCCACGTATGGTTGGCGTTAATGTTCCATGCGTAAGAAATTCCGGCTAAGGCTTTATCATACGACTCATAGCCTTGCGCTTGCCCCCACGTAAATGCTGCGTTTTCGGGACTGTTTTGTAAGGTTTCTTCATTTACAGAACTTGGGATGAAGGCTTTTACCCGTGTATAGTTTCCAAAGAAGGTTAGCGTGCTGGCGGCATTGATCTGGGTTCTCGCAAATCCGGTTAAGGTGTTTCGGTTGTAGTTGCTATTCGCTCTAAAGCCGTCTTTCTCCAGATGATTATAGCTTACAAATCCAGCGGTTTTGTCATCAGCGAGTGCTGCGGTGATTCCGCTTTTTAGAAGACCATAAGCGCCTGCTAATCCATTTAATTTGATCGTGCTGCGTTCCGGTTTGATCACCGAAATATTGATCGCTCCGCCCAGGCCTGCGCCATAGCTACTGCTAGCAGGCCCTTTAATGATTTCCATACGCTGGATCAAGTTGAGGTCGATATCTTCCAACGTGGTTTCGCCTTCGCCTGTAGTTAACGGGATCCCTTCAATATAGGCCTTTACACGGTTTGTGGAATATTGACTGCGCGCTCCTAAACCTCTGATGCTGATGCGGCTCGTATTGAGCGCACCTTGCTGCATCTGAATTCCGGGATTTTTATTGAGCTCGTTAGCGATAGAAAGTTGGTCACCGCGCTGAAAATCTTCAGCAGCAATGACATTTACCGCTGCGGGAATGCGTTGCAATTTATCCTGAATAGGGGTGGAGGTGATTATGACTTCACCTAAGGTGTTTCGAACTAAAACAGAATCTGCTGCTGCTTTCTCTTGAGCAAATGCACATCCAGAAAACAACAGCAGACCTAAAAGAATATTTTTCATAAAGTACTCGATAATCGAGGGTGGAAATTCTGATGAATTTCAAAAATACTAAAACGTATACCTATTGACGCCATCATAAAATAAAACACCAAGAGGCTTGATTTGTGTGGAATTATTCTGCGGAAACACGCCAGATCACTCCGCCATCATCATCGTTCACCAGTAAGGAACCGTCTGGCGCTACTGTAGTAGCCACCGGGCGGCCGTACACTTCATTCCCGTTTTCGTCAGGAACAAAACCGGTAAGGAAATCGGTTGGTTCTTTTGGGATCCCGTTTTCAAACGGAATAAATACCACCTTATATCCTGAGAATGGCTCGCGGTTCCAAGAGCCATGCTGACCTACAAAAGCCCCATTGCGGTACATTTGCGGGAATTGTTCTGCGGTATAAAAGGTAAAACCTAAAGATGCGGTGTGCGGTCCTAAAGCAACATCAGGCATAATGGCTTTGTCTACTAAATCTTGATGCGGATCATCTTCCCAGCGTGGGTCATTGATCTGCCCATAGTAGCTGTATGGCCAGCCGTACCATCCGCCTTTTTTAACGCTGGTCGCATAATCAGGAACCAAGTTATTCCCCAATTCATCGCGCTCGTTAACTGCAGTCCACAGTTCGCCCGTCACCGGATTCCAGTCCATCCCCACAGGATTTCGAAGTCCGGCTGCATAAATGATCTCTCCGGTTCCGTCAGGATTTACCTCAAGAATATTGGCGCGACGCTCTTCTTTCTCCATTCCTTGTTCACCTACATTACTAGCAGATCCCACCGAAATATAAATCTTATCTCCGGCTTCGTTGGTGATGATATTTCGCGTCCAATGGTTGTTATAACCACTTGCAGAAAGCTCAACTATTTTTTCACCTTCACCTTCTAATTTGGTTTGCCCTTCGGTGTAGGGAAAGCGGTATAACCCATCAGTGTTTGCGATGTAAAACGAACCGTCTAAAACCAGCATTCCAAAATTTTGATTAAGATCTTCTTTAAAGATATAGCGCTCATCTACTTTACCATCGCTGTTGTTATCACGCAATAAGGTAATGCGGTTGGCGCTGTCTTTGGTGTTGGACTCTGCTACAAAAATATCGTTATTTGGAGCTACATACGTCCATCGTGGATGTTTGAGCGAGTCGGCAAAGCGTTCTACTTTAAAACCTTCAGCAGCAGTAGGTGTTGTTCCTGAAGGCCAAGCCACGATCTTACTTTCTTTGGTTACCGATTCTGAGGCAAAAGGAGCAGGCAGTTCTAAAGGACCCACCGTAGTTTCTACGGTAACGGGACCGTTATCGGCGAGTTCTTCTTGCTCGCTTTCGGGTACGCTTTTATCATTTTTACAACCTGCCAAAGCAAGAACTCCGGCTAAAATATAGAGGGATGTTTTCATAGTTAGTGATTTTATACGAAAATAAGACTTTAAGTCGCTTGGTATCTGCTGTGCTGCCGCATTAATATAAGTTTAACGGCACTGCTTGAGGTTGAGGCTTTTCGAAATCCTTTGCGTATTTATTGCGAGTGCACTAGTTATAGAAGTCAGATCGGATAGGAGGCTTCAAGGCTTGCCCTTCCGTTAAAAAAGGCTATTTTTGCAGCCAAAATGAGAAACGGATTAACCTGCTAAATCACAGCATTTTCCATTTTACAAACACACAGGCTTTTTGCACAAAACTACTTCATGAAAAAGGTATTCAACTTATTTGATCTTACCCAAAAGGTCAATTACAAAACCGAAATTCTTGCCGGTCTTACCGTAGCGATGACGATGATCCCAGAATCCTTGTCTTTTGCGATTCTTGCCGGTCTACCGCCTTTAATGGGCTTATATGCTTCGTTTATCGCGGGCTTGGTCACTGCGATTTTTGGAGGTCGTCCCGGAATGATTTCAGGTGGAGCAGGAGCCACAGTGATCACGCTGATCGCATTGATGAATTCGCACGGCTTAGAATATGTTTTAGCTGCCGTGGCACTTGCCGGTGTAATTCAAGTGTTGATCGGACTCTTTAAACTGGGGAAGTTTATTCGTCTGGTGCCACACCCGGTGATGTTTGGGTTTGTAAACGGTCTTGCGATCGTGATCTTTATGTCGCAGATCAAACAGTTTAAAACTTTGGTTAATGGCGAGGTTGCGTGGTTAACCGGTACGCCTTTATTGATTATGGCAGGTCTGGCAGCCCTTACGGTATTGATCGTTATTTTTCTTCCGAAATTGACGAAAGCTGTACCTTCTTCTTTGGTGGCAATTATTGTGGTTTTTGCACTTGTGTATTTCTTTGGAATTGATACTAAAACGGTGAAAGATATCGCTTCGGTAAGTGGTGGTTTTCCTCCGTTCCATATTCCTGAAATTCCTATTTCTTACGAAACGTTGAAAGTGATCGCGCCCTATTCTATGGTAATGGCAGCGGTTGGACTTACTGAAGGTTTACTGACTTTGAATCTTGTAGATGAGATCACACAAACCAAAGGGGACGGAAACCGAGAGTGTATCGCTCAGGGAAGTTCTAATTTACTTAACGGCTTTTTCTTCGGAATGGGAGGTTGCCCGATGATCGCACAAACCTTAGTAAATCTTTCCGCGGGATCCAGAGCGCGTTTATCTGGTATTATCGCTGCATTAACTATTTTGATGATCGTATTGTTCGGTGCGCCTGTGATTGAGAAAGTTCCTATGGCGGCACTCGTAGGCGTGATGATTATGGTTGCGGTAGGTACCTTTGAGTGGGCGACGCTTCGTATTTTCAACAAAGTGCCTAAAAAAGATATTTTCTTGGTAATCATCGTGGCTGCGATTACGGTGATTCTACACAACCTGGCGCTGGCGGTTTTGGTAGGTGTGATTCTTTCGGCTTTGTTTTTTGCTTGGGAAAGTGCTAAACGCATTAGAGCTAGAAAATATGTAGATGATGAGGGTACCAAACATTATGAGATCTACGGACCATTATTTTTTGCCTCAACGACTAATTTTACTGAAAAGTTTGATATTCTGAATGACCCCAACAAGATCATTATTGATTTTAAAGAAAGTAGGGTGGCAGATATGTCTGCTATCGAAGCTTTAAACGTCGTTACCAGCCGTTATCATAAACTTGGTAAAACAGTTTATTTACGACACTTGAGTCCTGATTGTCGTCGTCTGCTAAAGAACGCCGAGGCGATCATTGATGTAAATATTATTGAAGACCCTACGTACAATTTGGTAGGGAGCGATGCCAATTAAACGCATTTAAAAAGCCGATACGTAAAGTATCGGCTTTTCAATTTTTGGTAGTTAGTGCAAGCGCTTAGTGCTTGTTCTGTTGGTCTTTGATGGTTTTCTCATCAATATCCACCTTGTTGGTTTTCTCGTTTCTATTTCCTGTAGGATTCGTTGGGTTCTTTTGATCTACAGTACGTTCAAATTTCTTATCCATAATAGTTTTCTTTTTTGTTGAAAACAAGATACGAAGGGCAGCTGTTAATTAATGGTAAGAACTTGCTAAAAGCGGGTTAATACTCAGGATCTTATACTTTTTATGAACGGTTCTATTCCGTCTAAACCTTTTTCGGTAAGGGTTTTAATGAATGCTGAACCTATAATGGCGCCTTTTGCAGTTTGTGTTGCAGCCTTAAAGGTTTCTTCATCTTTGATCCCGAAGCCTACGATCTGTGGATTTTTAAGTTTCAAGGCAGCGATGCGCTCAAAATAATCGGTTTGCACACTGCTGAAGCCCGAAGTTTTCCCCGTAGTACTCGCGCTACTCACCATATAAATAAAACCATCACTCGCAGCATCTATTTGTCTGATGCGCTCGTCTGAAGTTTGTGGCGTGATCAGGAAGATCATCTTAAGACCGTATTTTTCAAAAGTAGCTTGATAATGCTCTTCATATTCCGCAAGCGGAAGATCTGGCATAATGAGTCCGTCTATGCCTATTTCGGCACAAGTGGCACAAAATTTTTCAACGCCGTATTGAAGCATCGGATTAAAATACCCCATCACGATCAATGGGATATCTACGGTTTTTCTGATGTCTTTGATTTGATCAAAGAGCTTGGCGGTGGTCATTCCATTTTTTAAAGCTGCGGTAGAACTCTCTTGAATCGTTGGTCCATCTGCCAGCGGATCGCTAAACGGCAGTCCAATCTCGATCATATCAACACCAGCTTTCACCAGTTTTTCAATAACCGTTGTAGTATCTTCCAACTCAGGATAACCTGCGGTAAAGTATATAGAAAGCAGTTTTTGGCTTTCCTGTAATTTCTTATTTATTCTGTTCATTATAGTATTTTTTAAGTCATTTCCGCGAAGGCGGAAATCTCTCCAATCCTATTCAAGTTTTAATTAATTTGTGCTTTGCGGAAATCCCTCCAATTCATTTCAAGTTATCATTATGTTTTCTACGGAAACCTCATTCGTTCAGCATCCAACTCAGATCGTTCCAATCAGGATTCATTTCGTTGATTAGATTTTCTTTCCAGGCTCGATTCCATTTTTTGAGCTGTTTCTCTCTTTTAATGGCGTTTTCGACATAAGGGCTAGATTCAAAATAGACGAGTTTCTCAACATTGTACTTTCCTGTAAATCCTTTATTGCTCTTTTGTTTGTGTTGTTTAAGTCTTCTTTTTAAATCATTGGTAACCCCAATGTAAAGCACCGTATGATTTTTATTGGTAAGAATGTATGTAAAGAATAATTCTTCCATTACTAATGTGTGCTTACATTCAAGAGATTTCCGCCTTCGCGGAAATGAAAAATTCAAACACGCTTAAGCGAGTTTGAAGTAATCTATATACGTATTCAAATCCTTATCTCCTCTACCGCTCAAATTCACGACCACGACATCATCTTTTTTAAACTTGCGCTCTTCAAAAATGGCCAAAGCGTGAGACGATTCGATCGCGGGGATGATCCCTTCCAGTTTACACAATTCAAGACCGGCTTGCATCGCATCATCATCGGTAATGCTGATGAACTCCCCACGGCCGCTTCTGAATAAATGCGCGTGCATAGGCCCAACTCCGGGATAATCAAGACCTGCGGAAATAGAATACGGCTCTGTGATCTGCCCGTCATCGGTTTGCATCAGCAGGGTTTTACTTCCGTGAATGATACCTTCTTTACCTAGGGCCGAAGTTGCAGCACTTTCCCCGGAATGTATGCCTTTACCGGCTGCTTCTACAGCGATGATACCCACTTCGGGAGTCTCAAGATAATGGTAGTAAATCCCGGCTGCGTTACTTCCGCCGCCTACGCAGGCCACTACATAATCGGGGTTTTCTTTACCTTCCTTCTCCAGTAATTGCTTTTTTACTTCTTCAGAGATCACACTCTGAAAACGTGCCACCATATCAGGATACGGGTGTGGACCTACCACACTACCAATGATATAATGCGTATCGGTCGGATTATTGATCCAATCCCGAATGGCTTCATTGGTCGCGTCTTTTAAAGTTTTGCTACCAGATTCTGCAGGGACTACTGTGGCGCCAAGCATTTTCATTCGCGCTACGTTAGGCGCCTGACGTTTGATGTCTATTGCACCCATATACACGATGCATTCTAAGCCCATCAATGCACATACGGTAGCAGTAGCCACCCCGTGCTGACCGGCACCGGTTTCGGCGATGATACGGTTTTTACCCAGACGCTTAGCCATCAAGATCTGACCGATGGTATTGTTTACTTTATGTGCTCCCGTGTGACACAGGTCCTCTCGTTTGAGATAGACCTTAGTTCCGTATTTTTCAGAAAAACGCTTGGCATAATACAGCGGGGTAGGGCGACCTACATATTCCTTTAAAAGTGCCTTGAATTCTTCTTGAAAATCCGGTTCCTGCATTACTTTTAAGTAATTTTGACGCAGTTCTTCTACATTAGGATATAGCATTTCTGGGATGTAGGCACCACCAAAGTCACCATAATATCCTTTTTCATTTACGTTGTAGTTCATAGTGTATGATCTATTTTCATTTCCGCCCTTCGGCTATCGCTCAGGATAAACTAAGGCGGAAATCTTTTAATTCACAGTATTCTTTTATTTCAATTCAGACGGAAATCTCTATCTATTTAATTCTTTTATAAGTGACTTTAATAAGTCTATATTTTTTAATCCCGGTTCGTCTTCAAATTTACTATTGACATCAATCCCTGCCAGCGGAAGCGTTGTTTTTTTAAGTTCGTTTACCGCTGCGATTTCTTCCAATCCTATACCGCCACTTAAGATAAAAGGCTTTTGCGAAGGATAGTCTTGAAGCACGCTCCAATCAAAGGTATAGCCATTGCCGCCTTTTTCCTTTCCTTTGGTATCAAATAAAAATTTATTGACCACGGTTTCATAAGCTTCCAAAACAGAAAAGTCAAAGTGGTCTTTTATACTGAAGACTTTCCAGATTTCGGGTATTTTGGAAGGAGTAGCTTCAGCAGTATCTCGACTGCGCTCGATAAGACAACCGCTTTGAAGCGTCTTACAATATTCGGGAGTTTCGCTGCCGTGCAGCTGAATCACATCAAACTTAAATTGCTTGATTTTATTGATGACAAATTCGATGCTTGCATCTACAAAAACGCCCACTTTCTGTATCCCTTCCGGAAGGGTTTCAATAGCTGCTTGGTCGTAATTTCGTTTGCTTTTTTCAAAGAAGATAAAACCCAAATAATCCGGCTTGAGTTGGGCTACGTCAAGGGTGTTGTGTTTCATACCACAAACCTTAAGGCTTAGCCTATTATTTTTTCTATTATGGATTGTTTTGACCATAAGCATTATTACTTCCTATTCTGTTTTGTTCATTTCTTTTGCTCATCCAAAAGAAACGAACCAAAGAAAAGGACGCCTTTTGTTAGGAATTTTCCATAACCTTAGCCGGTTATGGAAACCATTTTATAAAATGGGCGCTGCGCTGTCTTTCCCATTTTATAAAGCCTATTCTGGAACAAAAGGAGGCTTCGCATTTGTACTATTTAGTTTATATACTATTGAGTAAGCTGTTTAATAAACTCGGTTGCGCTAGCGCCGGGATCATCAGTTTTCATGAAGTTCTCGCCAATGAGGAATCCTTTATAACCATACGGCTGTAAGGCTATGATCGCTTCGATCGAACTGATGCCGCTTTCAGATACTTTTACAAAATCATCCGGGATTTCAGCCGATAGGCTTTTGCTGGTTTCGAGGCTCACTTCAAAAGTTTTCAGGTTGCGATTGTTTACGCCCAACATATCCAAAGACGGCATAACCGACTTTTCCAATTCTTCCAGATTATGCACTTCAAGAAGCACATCAAGACCAAGCGATTTAGCAAATTCTGAAAGGGTTTTGATCTCTTCTCGTGTGAGCACCGCTGCAATGAGTAAGATCACATCGGCACCATAAGCTTTCGCTTCCAAAATTTGGTAGGTGTCGATCACAAATTCTTTGCGCAACAACGGTAATTGTGCTGCGGCGCGCGCCAGTAACAAATCGTCTAGCGAACCGCCAAAATATTTTCCATCAGTAAGTACACTCATTCCACAAACTCCGGCTTGCTCGTAACCACGGGCGACATCTTGCACGTTCAGGTTGTGGTTGATCGTCGCTTTGCTGGGCGACCGGCGTTTATGCTCAGCGATGATTCCTGAAGCGCTTGTGCCCAAGGCTCGTGCAAGCGATGGTGATTTACGTTCAAAAAGCACCGACTGCTCCAGTTGTTTCACTGGAATCAGCTGCTTGCGTAAGGCCACTTCTTTGTATTTATCGGCGATTATTTTGTCTAATATATTCATCTTATTTGCTGCTTAGGGCTATGAGTTTATTTAAGCGTTCGAGTCCTTTTCCGCTTAAAAGAGATTCTTTGGCAAGTTCAAAACCTGCTTTGGGCTCTAGATTTTTAACGGTGGCAATGGCCATTCCTGCATTGGCGCAAACCACATTGTTTTGCGCTTCGGTACCCTTACCGCTGATCACTTTTTTAAAGATCGCCGCAGAAGATTCGATGGTGTCGCCACCATAAATATCTTCCTGTTTGATGGTATGTACCCCAAAATCTTCAGCAGTCAACATACGCTCGCTGTTGTTGCGAATGGCTTTGGTATTTCCGGTAAGGGAAATCTCGTCATAGCCATCGATACTGTGTAAAATGGTGAAGTTCTTTTTGGTATCCTGATACAGATACCCGTATAAACGGGCGAGTTCCAGATTGAAAACACCCACGAGTTGGTTCTCAGGAAACGCCGGATTTACCATAGGTCCCAACATATTGAAAAAGGTTTTTACCCCGAGTTCGCGACGAATAGGGCCTACATTTTTCATCGCCGGATGGAAAAGCGGCGCGTGCAACACACAAATACCGGCTTCATCTAGACAGCGCTTTAAAAAGTCGGCATCGTTGGTGAATTTTATTCCGAAGCTTTCCATAACGTTGCTGCTCCCGCTAACTGAAGAAACTCCGTAGTTTCCGTGCTTGGTTACGTTGATACCTGCGCCTGCAGCCACAAATGAGGAAAGCGTAGAAATGTTAAACGTGTTTTTACCATCACCACCGGTTCCACAGAGATCGATGGCGTTGTATCCGTCAAAGGGTACAGCAATGCACAAATCGAGCAACGCATCTCTGAAGCCGGCAAGTTCTTCAACAGTAATGCTACGCATCATATACACCGTGATGAACGCCGCGATCTGACTGGTGTTGTATTTTCCTTCTGAAATATTGACCAAAACCTCGCGTGCCTCTTCTTTAGTCAGCTGCTCGTGGTTTATGAGTCGGTTTAATATTGTTTTCATTATTCGCTCTAAGTACTCCGTAGGGGAGCATTATTATTTATGTGAGATTTCCATCTTCATGGAAATAGACTTGTTTTGATTCATGAGATTTCCGTCTTCACGGAAATGGACTTGTTTTGATTCATGAGATTTCCGTCTTCACGGAAAAAGACTTGTTTTGATTCATGAGATTTCCGTCTTCACGGAAATGGAAAAATTTTTATTTATTTACCCAGTTTTTGATCATTGTTTTGCCTTCCGGAGTCAATACCGATTCCGGATGAAATTGTACGCCGCGTACATCAAATTCTTTATGACGAAGTGACATGATCTGCCCATTTACGTCCACCGAAGTGATCTCTAAAGCTTCCGGAAAATTCTCAGGAGCAACGACCCATGAATGGTATCTGCCAATTTCAAATTCCGTAGGAATGTCTTTAAAAAGGGGCTCATCAGTCACCAGTTGTTTAGCCGAAGTGGCAACTCCGTGAAACACCTGATCTAAATTGATAAGCGTGCCACCAAAAACTTCGCCAATGGCCTGTTGACCAAGGCACACGCCAAACATACTTTTGGTAGGCGCATAGGTCTTGATAATTTCCAGAAGCAGACCGGCTTCTTCGGGAATTCCCGGTCCCGGTGACAGCAGGATCTTATCAAAAGCAGCCACTTCTTCTAGTTGCAGTTGGTCGTTACGTTTTACGGTGACTTCACAGTCTAAATCTTCAAGATAGTGTACCAAATTGTACACAAAACTGTCGTAATTGTCTATGACTAAAACTCGTTTTTTCATGTTATAGTTCTTCAGCCAGTTTAAGGGCTTTGGTAAGGGCTCCTAATTTATTATATACTTCTTCTAATTCTTTTTCCGGTACGCTGTCGCTTACGATTCCTGCTCCCGCTTGATAATGCAATTGATGGTTTTTACTTAAAAAAGAACGGATGATGATCGCGTGATTAAAGTTTCCGTTGAAATCCATAAACCCAATGGCACCTCCGTAGAAATCACGGTTGATAGGTTCGTATTTCTCCAACAATTTCATCGCATTGTGTTTGGGTGCACCGCTTAAAGTTCCTGCCGGAAACGTGTCTGCCACAACCCGCATGGTTGATGTATCGGGGTGTTTAGTGCCGGTAACTTTACTCACCAGATGGATTACGTGCGAAAAAAATTGTACCTCACGATAGGTTTCTACTTTTACATTACTGCCGTTACGGCTCAGGTCGTTGCGGGCCAAATCGACCAGCATCACGTGCTCGCTATTCTCTTTGGTATCTTCAGAAAGTTTTTTGGCCAAAGCGGCGTCTTTTTCATCATTTCCGGTACGTTTAAAGGTCCCGGCGATCGGGTGAATTTCGGCTTTGCCTTCTTTTACGATGAGCTGTGCTTCAGGCGAACTTCCGAAGATCTTAAAATTTCCGTAGTCAAAAAAGAACAGATACGGCGAAGGGTTGACGCTGCGTAAGCTTCGGTACACGTTAAACTCGTCTCCGCTAAAGCCCTGTGAAAAGCGTTTAGATGGAACGATCTGAAATACATCTCCACGCTGGCAATGCTTTTTACAGGTTTTTACCAGCTCTATAAAAGCCTCGTCAGACATCTGCGATTGTTGCTCGCCTTCCAGCTTAAAATGATACTCGGCAAAACTTTTTACGGTGAGCAGTTGTGCGATCTGGCTGAGGTTGTTTTCTTCGTTATAGGTATGTGAAAAAATGTGCGCTTCATTGTTGAAGTGATTGATGGCGATGATGTTTTGGTAGACTGCATAATACAAGTCTGGCACATCAAGCTGCGCTTCTTTTTTGGTCACCTCAATATCCTCAAAATAGCGCACAGCATCATAACTCATATAGCCGAAAAGTCCGTTTTGAATGAACTTCTGTTCGTTGTCTTCGGTTTCAAATTTTTTAGCAAAAGCTTCAATGATGCCTACCACATCGGTATCACCTTCAATGGACGTGGTTGTGGTAGTTCCGTCTGGGAAAACCTCAGTGATTACTTCATTTTTTACGGTGATCGAAGCGATAGGTTTGCAGCAGATGTAGCTGAAAGTGTTGTCGTTAGCCCGGTAGTCGCTACTCTCAAGGAGTAAGCTGTTTGGGAACTTATCACGCAGACGCAGGTAAACCGACACCGGAGTGATGGTATCTGCAAGAATTTTTTTGCGGTGGGTTTTTAAGGTGTATTTCATTTTTGGTTGATAGGCTTATAAACAAAAAGACCTGTCGTGAGACAGGCCTTTTTTTATTTTGATATTAAATACAAGGTTGCTTCACGACGTTACTGTTGCGAGATCCACCACCAAGTATTTACTGTTTTGTTTTTCATAATGAGCCTCAAAGATACACATCGTTCAGAAAGAGACCAATATTTTTTAAAATTAGTTTTAAAAAATTATTTATTAGACGAGTTGAAACTAATATGAAGTAGTTGTAGTTGGTTTTTGTCAACATCGATGAACCTCCTCATATCGGTTTAGCTCGCGTTGTTTTTATTTTTCTGGAGCTCGTGAATCTGGTATCCTCGATTTGCTAATACTAATTCAACTAACATGATTACAGAGCACAACAGATGCATTCCTCTCCTTGCGGTCGTCGGATGCAGAAAAGAAAAGACACCGTGGCTTATGAATTTTTTGCCTTATCAGGCAAAAACCGCAATAAGGCTCCTAAATTTTTTCCAAGGCTTCAAAATTTTTAACGGAGCCATCTGGCTACACTGAAGAAAAAGAACAAGAGACCTTTCGAGTATGGGTATTTCTTCGCCTACTGCAAACCACTAAGGCTTACTAAATAAAAGGCGACCTACTTTTTAGATCTGTAGTAAAACAAGTAAAAGCCCCAGCGTTGGGCAGAGGAGGATAGCCCAGCGTAGCGATTTGCTATCCGCACGACAAGGGTTTTGCGTAGTTTTCAAAGATTTAAAAATAAGTCTTGATTTTTTGGTTCTTTGGCATCAAGGCAAAAGAACATTAGCCTTGAATAATGTTATCAATGTTTTTTTTGAGAACCCTCGTTTATGTGTGAGTCTGATGGTTTCTTTAAGAAAGTTTGGATTAATAAATAAGAGGTTCTTCTAGAATGTATCACAAAAAAAGCTGCCTTTTAAAAAGGCAGCTTTTTAAATACTTAAGAAAGACGATCTATTAGATAGACAAGTTGATATCTAAAGTAAAGTCGTCATAGATGGTTTTGTCTCCTAAATTGTCAAAGAAACTTCCAGACCCGTAACGTACGTTGTATTTACTACGGTCTATGGTTAGGGTAGTGGTGAAGTTGTCACCGGCTTCTTCAAGATCAAAAGTAATAGGTTCAGTCGTTTCTTTAATGGTAAGGTCACCGGTTACTTTATAGGTGTTTTCATTCTTTACTGCATTGGTGATTACCAATTTAGCGGTAGGGTAGTTCTCAACACCAAAGAAGTCATCACTTTTTAAGTGCCCTTCTAGTTGTCCTTTGCTGTCTCCTTCAAGGTCTGTACATGCGATGCTGTTCATATCGATCACAAATTCGCCTCCGGTAACAGCGCCGTCTTCCATTTCAAAGAAGCCTTCTCTAAGGTCGATGGTTCCCATATGTTTTCCGGTTACTTTTTTGCCAACCCAAGTGATTGAACTGCTTTTTACGCTTACTTTTTCCATAATAGTTTTTGTTGTAAATGATGCAGCGGCAATGCCTACTGCTAAGATTAATACTGATTTGACGCGATTATCGCGGTTAAGTTGATTGAAGGCTTTTTTTGTAGCCAAGTTTAGTTTTGATAAGCTTTGATTAAGAGTGCTCATGGAATTCTGAATTTTTATTGTTGTAGGGATTAAAATTGTACGTACAAATGTTTGTTTAATTTTTTTTAGAGGATCTCAAAAAGTTCTTCCTGCGGGCGTCTTACTTTAGCAGCGTGCTGCGTTTGATCGTCAGCACTGCGATAGCCTGCCGCGGCAACAACAATCGCATGTAATTTGGTGTCAGTAAGTCCTAAAATTTTATCAAATGCATCCGCATCAAAACCTTCCATCGGGCAGGTGTCGATCTGATGAGCGGCAGCGGCACTTAATAAATTTCCAAGAGCAATGTAGGCTTGGCGGGCAGTCCAACCGGCTTTAGCTTCTTGTGGAAGATTTAAAAGGCTGTTTTTCATCAGATTTGCATAATCATCTAAAGCGCCTGTTTCGACTTCTTTAATACGTGCTGCGTGGTCAATATAACTGTCTACGAGTTCGGCTCCAAAATCAGTTTGATGTGCAAACACAAAAATGGCCGAAGCATCTGTGAATTGTGATTGGTTGTAGCCGGCGGCTTTCAACTGTTCTTTGATCTTTTCATCTTTGATCACTAGGATCTTGTATGGCTGTAATCCATAGGAAGAAGCCGAAAGTTGTACGGCATCCATAAGGGTTTGCAGTTGGTCTTCGCTTAACTTCTTGTTTGCGTCAAATTGCTTGGTGGCGTAGCGCCAGTTGAGGTGTTCAATATACTTACTCATCTTTTCTTAATTTATCTAATAAAGTATTTAAGGTTTCTAATTCTTTTGTGGTTAAGGTTGCCGTGTTTGCTGCGTTGGATGCGGCGGTGAGCGGGTCTAAGTCTTCTAATAACTCCAAACCTGCAGAAGTAATTTCGATTTCAACTTTACGGCGGTTCGCAGGGCAGATGCGTCTGCTTACCAGCGCTTTTTTGATCAACTTATCAACCAAGCGGGTCGTATTGCTGCTTCGGTCTACCATACGTTCCTGAATACAGGCCAGACTGGCAGGTTTTCCTTTCTGTCCGCGTAAAATGCGCAATACATTAAATTGTGGAGTACTCAAATCAAATTCCTTAAGAAGCGCAGCAAAATGTTCTTCCAGAAATCTGGAAGTGTATTGAATGTTAATCAAGGTTTTTGAGGACAAGTCTAAACCGTTTCCTATTTTTAAAGCTTCTTCGATTTTCATTGTGTATCTACAATTGTTGTACATACAAATGTATGATTATTTTTTATTTAAATGGAAATGAGTCACTCGCTTTAACGGAATTTTAAGGTTTCTCAACGAGAATAAATTCAATACAACGCTGTAGATGTTATACAATTCCTAAAATCTGTTATCAAAATGTTGTATTCCTTAAATTTACCGCAAGTGATTAAATGCGTTTTGCTGTTTCTATACGCATAGGAAATCGGCGTCAGTTAAAAAAAAGAAACTATTGATTAGAGGATTACTCGGTTTAGGAATGTTGTGTGTGTTAATGGGCTGTGCTTCTAAAGCAGTTTCTATACAAGCCGCAAAACCTGTACGTATTGTTAACGCGGAAGGATACCAGTTACCTGTTTATGATTTTGAAGCCTTTAAACCGATGCTTGATTTTCCGGAAGGTAGGACGGTAAAAGTGATCAATTTTTGGGCGACCTGGTGTGCGCCCTGTGTGCAGGAACTGCCTGTGTTTGAAAAACTTCACGCGGCGTATCGCAAACAAGGGGTAGAAGTGACCTTGGTGAGTCTGGATTTTCCTGATCAAATTGAAGCACGCTTGATCCCGTATATATTGAAAAATCAACTTGCCGCCCAGGTGTTACTGTTGGATGATCCTTATAGCAATGTCTGGATCCCGCAGGTATCCGAGTCGTGGAGTGGTGCGATACCGGCCACCTTGTTGATCGCTGAAGATGCCTATAGATTTTATGAGCAATCCTTTGATTACCGCAGTCTGGAGCGCGAAGTACTTGCTTTAAACCCTAACTTGAATTCTAACTAATATGAAATCTTTAAAAGTCTTAATAGTACTTACGCTGGTCCTGGTCGTTTCTGCGCTGGGAATCGCCGGCTTTAATCAATTCAAATCGGGCTACGACATTGGCGATCGTGCATCTGATTTTAGGTTGAAAGATGTGTCAGGCGAACTCATTTCGCTTTCTGATTTCGGCGAAGCCAAAGGATTTATCGTCGTGTTTACGTGCAATACATGTCCGTTTGCTATTGCCAATCAAGAGCGTATTCAGGCTTTAGATGCCGCCTTTAAACCAAAGGGCTATCCCGTGATCGCGATCAACCCGAATAACCCGGAGGTGAAATCCGGCGAAAGCTATGCGGAAATGCAAAAAGTTGCTAAGGACTTGGGTGTTACATATCCGTATTTGTATGATGACAATCACGAGGTTTATGCCACTTATGGGGCGACCAAAACTCCACATGTTTATGTTCTTCAAAAGGAAGAAGATGCATTGATCGTACGGTATATTGGGGCTATCGATGACAGTGTGCGGGATGCCGCCTCTGTTACTCATGCCTTTGTTGCTGATGCTGTAGAAGCCTTGCTGAATGATACTCCGGTAACCCCAGAAACTACTAAGGCGATTGGTTGCGCTATTAAGGCGTAAAGCCGTTGGAAAAGCTTGAGCAATGCCTTATTTTTGATTTTTATACTAAAAAATTTACGATGAAAAATATAACTCAGGAAGAATGGGAAGCGCAAATCGCTGAAGATGATAATGCTTTTATTCTCGATGTACGTACACAAAATGAAGTAGATGAGGGCATCATCCCCAATTCACATCATATCGATATTTATGAAGGTCAAGGATTTATTGATAAAGTAAATGAACTTGACAAGTCGAAAAATTACTATATCTATTGTCGTTCCGGAAACCGAAGCGGGCAAGCAGCACAACTGATGGATCAGCTGGGCTTTGAAAACACCTACAACCTGCTTGGAGGATTTATGGAATGGGATGGAGAAACAACGTATCAGAAATAGACTGTTCTTTACTTTTCTTTGCTTCTCCAAAGAAAAGTAACAAAAGAAAAGAGCCCCTCGTTTAGGAATTTTTCGCTTAGGCGAAAACCGTCTTGTTCGTTCCGCGTCGCTATCGCTCCTGTCCTTCGGAACGCCCTGCGTCTATTCTGAACCGAGGAAGTTTTTAGATTCGTTGAACCCTTTGGGTATGGATATTTATTGCTATAAACCGCAAACTGGCTGCTGCTACTGCTGATTGTTAATTTCTATTTCTGATTGTTGATTTTTACTTTTCTTTACTCGTCTAAAGAAAAGTAACAAAAGAAATGACGCCTTTTGGATAGGTATTTTTTGCTATCGCAAAAACCGCAAGTGCATCCCTAAATTTCTTCCAAGGCTTCAGAAATTTTTAACGGGATGCCCTAGCTATACTGACCAAAAGGAAGCTAGACCCTTCTGGTATGGGTATTTAATATTACAAACCGCAAACTGGCTGCTGGTACTGACCGCTGTTGATCTGTATTTCTCATTTGGTGTGGTCTTAGATTTATTAGCTCAAAATAGTAAATGCGGCACCGTGTACTGTCTTTTGCTGTAAGAGTTGGAGATGAGAACATTTACAGAATTGCCAAGCAGATGTGATTTCTCCCGCTGGTCGAAATGACTGGGTGTTGTATTTTGTATTTCTATTTCTGATTGTTGATTTTTACTTTTCATTACTCGCGTGATATTTATTTTTGTGGGGGCTCGTGAATCTCCTAACGTCGATTTGCCTATGCATTCCTCTCCCTGCGGTCGTCGGATGCAGGAGAAAAGTATCAAAAGAAAGGACACCTTTTGGATAGGTATTTTTCGCCTGAGGCGAAAACCGCAACAGTTGTCCTAAATTCCTTCCAAGGCTTCATGAATTTTTAACGGACAACTGTTGCTATACTGACCAAAAGGATACTAAACCCTTTGGGTCTGGATATTTAATACTATAATAGGCAAACCGTAAACCGCAAACTGGCTGCTGCTACTGTTAACTGTTGATTTCTAATTTCTGATTGATGATTTTTACTTTTCTTTGATTGTCCAAAGAAAAGTAACAAAAGAAAGGACACCTTTTGGATAGGTATTTTTCGCCTGAGGCGAAAACCGCAACAGTTGTCCTAAATTCCTTCCAAGGCTTCATGAATTTTTAACGGACAACTGCTGCTATACTGACCAAAAGGATACTAAACCCTGTGGGTATGGATATTTAATACTATAAAAGGCAAACCGTAAACCGTAAACCGCAAACTGGCTTCTGCTACTGCCAATTGTTGATCTGTATTTCTGATTTTGAATTTTAGCCAAAGTTAATTCCGTAAATTTTAAAGCCTTGAAGCTGTTGTCGATAACGTTTTTCTTCTGACTTTGAGCGATTTTTCTTAATTTTTGTTTAAAATTAAATACTAAATTACCCTTGTTTAACTGGTAGATTTACTTATTTTCGCCAACCTAGATGTTAGAAAATCCCCTAAATTTTGTAACGCTAAAAGAAACGATTTGCATGAATTGGTACGTGTTATACGTTAAACCACAAACAGAAAAAAAAGTGGCTTCGGCGCTTGAAAAAATGGGGGTTGAAGTCTTTTGTCCTACACTGGAAGAGGTACGCGTTTGGAGTGATCGTAAGAAAAAAATACGTGTTCCGCTTTTTAAATCCTATGTTTTTGTTCGTTTAAATTCCACGGAGCGCCAGCAGGTGTTTGCGGTGCATGGAGTCGTGCGTTATTTGTTTTGGTTAGGGAAGCCCGCCATTGTGCGCAATGAAGAGATCGCAGCCATTCAAAACTGGCTGTCTGATGATGCAGTGACTGAGGTGCGTGTACGCGCCTACCAACCCGGAACCGAAGTAAAAATTGCCAGTGGTCACTTTAAAGGGCAAAAAGGTGTGGTGCAGGAGGTAGGACGTAAAAAGTTAAAAATGGCCATTAAAAGTTTGGGTGTCATTGTGGAGGCCCGGTTAAAAGATTTGGTCAATTAAATACGATATAGCGCTGCGAACCGTTAGCGCGTATAGCCTCCTTTTTAGGGAGGTCTTTTTATGAGTACCGCTAGAGCTTTTAGTGCTTGGTAGCGTTGCTTAATAAAGTTTGTTGTTGAGGCAGGTTGCTTTTCATTAGAAAAATGGGAGTGACGCGGCGGAGCCATGGAAATCTTTTACTTTTCTTTGCTTGTCCAAAGAAAAGTAACAAAAGAAAAGACCCCCTCGCTTAGGAATTTTTGCCTAATAAGGCAAAATCGCTTTGTCAGCTCCGCGTCGCTATCGCTCCTTTCTTTCGGAGCTTCCTACAGCTATTCTGAACCGAGGTAGAATAGCATTGAGTTAAATTAGAAAAGAAGGACTTAAAAACGGACTTTAAACAATCTGTCTGAAGTTTTAAAATAGAGAGAAGCCTTTTAAAAGGACAAGTGAAGCGCAATCAAAACTTTAAAAGATTATAAATTGAATAGGTTTCTGCAAAAAAGAATAAACAGCCTGCTGCTAACCCTAACGCTCATAGGAGGTGCTTCTGTGTCGTATGGGCAAGCGCAAGAGCTTGAGGGGCTGCAGTTGTCGATCAGCGGGCACGGACTTGCCGCAACCGGATCGCAAAATCCGTTTTGGATGTACAGCAACCAATATGGAAGGCTGGATGCTGAGACTAATGTTTTGGGATTAGCTCAGGTGGCCTATGCGACCCGCTTTAATGAAAACAATCGTCTTGAAATCGGCGGAGGGCTTTTGGCTAATGACGGGATCTATGATGGTGTTAAGGCCGATGAGCTTTATGCTACCTATACCTGGAAGTGGATAGAAGCCAATGCAGGGTTAAAACACCGGGAACGTAAACTCAACGGAATCTCGAGCGTAGATGGCGATATTGTATGGAGTAACAACGCTAGAGCCTTACCCGGAATTTATATCCGTATGCTGAAACCCTTAAAAGTCTTTAAGTGGTTGGAGGCCTCGGCAACGTTTGGGCATTACTTTTTAGAAGAAGATCGTTATGTGCGAAATGCGCAAGTACACCATAAGAGCTTGGAGCTGGCCCTGGTGTTCAGTCCCGGAGACCGCCTGAGTGGAAGTATGAAACATTATGTGCAATTTGGTGGGACCTCACCGGTGTATGGGGAACAACCTGATGCCTTCTCAGATTATATTCGTGTGTTTTTTGGTAGCTCAGGAGACGCTACAGCTATTGAGGGTGATCAAATCAATAGTTTAGGGAATGGTTTGGGGTCTTATGAACTCGCCTACGAATTCACCCGCCCTACCTATTACCTAAAACTCTATCACCAAAATATCTTTGAAGATGCCTCGGGGATAGAATTGAATAATTTTCCCGATGGGGTTTGGGGGGCTTATTTAGAACCCGAAGGCATTTCTTGGTTGGATGCGCTGGATCTGGAATATGTACAAACCGTGTCTCAAAGCGGCCGACCGGTTGCCGGGATATTTGGAAAAGAAGGAGACCGGTATTTTAATAATGGAACCTATCGTACAGGCTGGAGGTATCAAAACCGTATTATTGGTCTACCTTTTATTTTGGGCCAAGCAGACGGAATAGGTAATGTGAATGACCGCAGTTATGTGGTGCATTTTGGAGCAACCGGAAGTTTTGGCAAGTTGCAGTATCGTGGGAAGTTGAGCTATGTTACTAATCTAGGTACTTATGATACTCCTTATCAACCGCGAGAGCATGCGCTTTACAGTTATGGGGAGTTGCGGTATACTACTGCTTTTGGAGCTTTTACCGGAACTTTAGGACTCGATTGGAGTGACCGAACGCAGAACACCCTAGGTGTGGGCTTGGGGTATCAGTATCGATTTAAACTGTGAGCGATTTCCTTTTATAAGGGGGTGAGAAAATAAGATAAGTGAGGTTTCCGCCTTCGCGGAAACAGACAAAATAATTTTTTCCGTCTTCACGGAAACAGTCAAAATAATGTTTTTTCGCCGGAGTTTATCCTGAGCGATAGTCGAAGGGCGGAAACAGACAAATAAAGTTTAAAGTACGAGATTCCCTTCTGCAAGGGAATGGAAAATAAAGTTTAAAAGTTAAAGATTCCCTTCTTCAAGGGGATGGAAAATAAAATTTAAAAGTTAAAGATTCCCTTCTTCAAGGGAATGAAAATAAATGTACTTCTAATGAAAGTTAAAAACATCTGTTGTATTGGCGCCGGGTATGTAGGCGGTCCTACAATGGCGATCATCGCCCAAAAATCACCGGAAATAACCGTGACGGTGGTCGATATTAATGCAAAACGTATTGCAGCCTGGAATGATCCTGATGTGGAACAAATTCCGATCTATGAACCGGGGCTTTCTGAGGTGGTGGCGGAGGCGCGCGGTCGCAACCTGTTTTTTTCAACAGATGTGGATGCTGCGATCGATGCAGCCGATATGATCTTTATTTCGGTGAATACGCCTACCAAAACCTACGGGATGGGTAAAGGCATGGCTGCCGATCTGAAGTATATAGAGTTGTGTGCGCGGCAAATCGCACGGGTAGCGAAGAACGATAAGATCATCGTTGAGAAATCTACCTTACCCGTACGTACGGCAGAAGCCTTAAAGCGTATTTTGGATAATACCGGGAATGGCGTGAACTTTCAGATCCTGTCCAATCCTGAATTTTTAGCAGAAGGTACCGCGGTGACCGATTTGCATAAGCCCGATCGTGTGTTGATTGGGGGCGACGTGGATACGGAAAGCGGGCGGGAAGCCATTCAAGCCTTGGTGGACGTGTATGCGCACTGGGTGACGCCTGATAATATTTTAACCACCAACGTATGGTCTTCCGAACTTTCTAAATTGACGGCGAACGCCTTTTTGGCCCAACGGGTATCGAGCATCAATGCGATGTCTGAACTCTGTGAAGTGACGGAAGCCGATGTGCAGGAGGTGGCTAAAGCTATTGGGATGGACAGCCGGATTGGACCTAAATTCTTGAAAGCTTCAGTAGGTTTTGGAGGCTCATGTTTTCAAAAGGATATCTTGAATTTGGTGTATATCGCCAAGTCTTTTGGTTTGAATGAAGTGGCTGATTATTGGGAGCAAGTGATCTTGATGAATGATCATCAAAAACGCCGTTTTGCTGCTAAGATCGTTAAGACCCTATTCAATACGGTTTCCGGAAAGAAAATAGCACTTTTGGGCTGGGCGTTTAAAAAAGATACGAATGATACCCGTGAATCTGCAGCCATCTATGTGGCTGACTATTTACTGAATGAGCAAGCGGAGATCGTGGTGTATGATCCTAAGGTAACCCAAGAACAGATCCTGGCGGATCTGGATTATCTGGGGACGCGTTCTGAAGAAGAAAACCGTAAGCTGATCACTGTGGTGAACACGGCAGAAGCTGCGTGTACAGGAGCACACGCGGTCGCAGTGATGACCGAGTGGGATGAATTTAAAACCTTAGATTGGGAAGCGATCTATACACACATGCTTAAACCGGCATTTTTGTTTGATGGACGCCGCTTGCTGGATAAAGAGGCGTTGACGGATCTAGGTTTTGAGTTTTATGCGATAGGGAGTTAAGTTGGCTTGCAATGGCTTTAAGCCCTAGGAAAGCTATGGTGAGAAGCAACTGAGAATTTTCATGCCCTACGATTTTTTTCAGATAGGATTATAACAGGCATTTGTTCTTTTTTACATTGCCAAAAAAAGAACCAAAAAACGCTAGGCTTAAGAAAACGACTCTAAATTTATCATTCGCCTTCTAAATTTCCTTAACTCCCCTCTGGGTCAGACAAAAGGAAATTTCACGAAGATCTCATTTCAAATTTTACGAGTCCTTTTCTATAGGCCGTAAAATGCTTTCTAAATAGCATTAGTTTTAGTACCTTTTTGTGCAACTGGTACTTGTTACATCAAATGAATTAAGCGGAGTGTTAAAGGAGTTTAATTTGTATCGAGAAGGATTACAAGTAAAGCTGTTCAATTTAGGATTAGCGCTGGAGTTCTCGATACTATGTTTTCGCGCTTGGGCGCTCTAACATCACTCGAACTGACCTAGTTTGTCACTTCGAGTGGATTGATCGGAGTGTTAAAGGAGCTTAGTTTGTATCGAGAAGCGTCTTTGAGAGGCAATATTGGATTAATTGGGATTTGTATTGCTTGGAGTTCTCGACTGCGCTCGAACTGACAAGAAGTTTTAAAATGAAAACGGTACTGTATTAATGAAAAACATACTGTAATTAAACTATAAGTACTAAGCGAGGTCTTAGCGCCTTTATCAACTATAAATATTATGAAAATTCTTATTACCGGCGGAGCCGGGTTTATCGGTTCGCATGTGGTACGCCGCTTTGTATTGAATTATCCTAATTACGAAATCTACAACTTGGATGCCTTGACTTACGCAGGGAATTTAGAGAATATAGCAGATATCGAAAATCAAGCTAATTATCATTTTGTAAAGGGTGACATTACCGATGCTGTTTTTATAGACCAATTATTTCAAGAGCAACAGTTTGATGGGGTGGTACACTTGGCCGCAGAATCACACGTAGATCGTTCTATTAAAGATCCTTTGGCTTTTGTTAAAACGAATGTTATAGGAACGATGAATCTTCTAAATGCTGCTAAAGCGATCTGGGAAGGTGCTTATGAAGAGAAACGGTTCTACCATGTGAGTACCGATGAAGTTTATGGGGCCTTAGGAGCCGAGGGTTTGTTTACCGAAACCACCTCCTACGATCCCAATTCGCCATATTCTGCTTCTAAAGCAAGCTCTGATCATTTTGTACGCGCTTATGGTGAAACCTACGGCTTGCCTTATGTGATCACGAATTGCTCTAATAATTATGGCCCCAACCATTTTCCGGAAAAGCTGATCCCGCTGTTCTTGAACAACATCATTCATAATAAACCTTTGCCGGTTTATGGAGATGGTAAGTATACCCGTGATTGGTTGTACGTAATTGACCATGCACGTGCCATTGATCTTGTATTTCATAAAGGAGTTGATGCGGAAACCTACAACATTGGTGGTTTTAACGAGTGGAAGAATATTGATCTGGTCAAATTACTCTGCACGCAGATGGATCAAAAGCTCGGTAGGGAAGAAGGCACTTCTGAACAACTGATCACCTTTGTAAAAGACCGCCCGGGACATGATTTACGGTATGCTATTGATGCCACTAAAATCAAAAATGAATTGGGTTGGGAGCCTTCTGTAACTTTTGAAGAAGGGTTAAAGCAAACCATAGACTGGTATTTTGATAATCCCGAATGGTTGGCCCGTGTCACCAGTGGGGCGTATCAGGAGTATTATTCGAAGCAATACGAAGAATAGTAAGAAGGTCTGCGTTTTTAACTTGTCACTTCGAGTGCATTGAGCGGAGTGTTAACGGAGCTGAATTTGTATCGAGAAGTCTTAGAGGTATAAAATATTATTTACCCTTTTTGTAAAGGTCTACATAGGAAGAGAAGTTTTAAAGTATGTCTAAACGCATTTTAGTAACCGGAGCTAACGGGCAATTGGGCCAGGAATTGCAAGTTTTGGCATCGTCCTATCCTGATCTGGTATTCGATTTTGTAACACGAAAGAGCTTTGATCTGGAGCAGGATGAACTTATGCTTGCCTATTTAGATCAAACCCCACCTGATTATATCATCAACTGTGCGGCCTATACTGCAGTCGATAAGGCAGAATCGGAACCTGAACAAGCAAAACAAATCAATCAGCTTGCTGTAGCTACACTAGCAAAGTGGAGTGCGCAGCATCAAGTAAAGTTGCTGCATATTTCTACAGACTATGTATTTGATGGGAAATCTGAGATCCCCTATTTAGAAAATGATAATACCAATCCCCAAAGTGTATATGGGCGTACCAAGCATGCCGGGGAGGAGGCTGCGATCGCTGCTTGCCCTGAAATAATCATCATTCGTACCGCTTGGGTATATTCGGCTTTTGGATCTAATTTTGTGAAAACCATGCTGCGGTTGATGCAGGAGCGCGATTCTTTAAACATTGTAAATGACCAGATCGGGAGCCCTACTTATGCAAGAGATCTGGCTGAGGTAATCTTAAAAATCATTGCAACAGAACATTGGCAAAATGGAATTTATCATTATTCCAACAGCGGTCGAATTAGTTGGTTTGAATTTGCCCAAGCTATTAAGGAACTGGCCGGTTTAACATGTGACCTCAACGGGATTCCTACCAAGGCCTACCCAACTCCTGCACAGCGACCTGCCTACTCTTTACTGAATACAGATAAGATAATGAATACTTATGGATTTGCAATACCCGATTATAAAGCCAGTTTAAAAGGTTGCCTAGCGCAGCTTAATGCACTTTTACCAGACTAATATGAAAGGAATTATTTTAGCCGGAGGCTCCGGTACCCGATTGTACCCCTTAACCCGTTCTATTTCTAAGCAGTTGATGCCAGTTTACGACAAACCGATGATCTATTATCCCTTGTCTGTATTGATGTTGGCGGGGATCGAGGAGGTGTTGATCATCTCTACGCCTCAAGATCTTCCTAATTTTCAGCAACTTTTAGGCGATGGGTCTGATTTTGGGATACAGTTAAGCTATGCCGAGCAGCCAAGCCCTGACGGTCTGGCACAAGCCTTTATTATCGGGGAGGAATTTATTGGCACTGATGATGTGTGTTTGATTCTGGGTGATAATATTTTTTATGGGCATGGACTTACCGAGTTGCTCGGCGCAGCGGTAAAGAATGTTACTGAAGCGCAAAAGGCGACGGTTTTTGGATATTATGTGCAGGATCCCGAACGCTATGGGGTAGCGGAGTTTGATGCGGCAGGTACAGTAATCTCTATTGAGGAAAAACCGGAAGCGCCCAAGAGTAATTATGCGGTGGTAGGTTTGTATTTTTACCCCAATTCGGTTGTTGAGATCGCTAAGGGTATCAAACCCAGTGCGCGCGGTGAGCTAGAGATCACAAGTGTGAATCAAGCGTATTTAGAAGGGGGTAGCCTTAAAGTAGAATTGATGGGGCGGGGTTATGCGTGGTTAGATACCGGAACTCATGAGTCTTTGCTTGAAGCCGCTAATTTTATTGAAACGATAGAAAAGCGACAAGGCTTAAAAGTAGCCTGTCTTGAGGAAATCGCTTTTGAAAAGGGTTATTTAAGCCGCACACGTCTGGAGGAATTGGCACAACCTTTAAAGAAAAATGAATACGGCCAATACCTATTGCGCTTGGCTGCGAAAAAAAAGAAACGCTAAGTATTATGCAAGCAACAGAAACAGCATTAAAGGGCTGCTTTATTATAGAGCCGCGGGTTTTTAAAGACGATCGCGGCTATTTTTTTGAAAGCTTTAATCAAAAGGTTTTTGAAGAGCTCATAGGACAAAACGTAAATTTTGTACAGGATAACCAGTCTTTTTCTCAATATGGAGTAATCCGAGGGATCCATTTTCAACAGGGCGAACACGCTCAAGCCAAACTCGTTCGGGTATTGGCGGGAGAAGTGTTGGACGTGGCTGTAGATCTACGTAAAAATTCAGAAACCTACGGGCAGCATGTGGCGGTGAAGCTTACCGCAGCGAATCACAAACAACTCTTTGTGCCTCGAGGCTTTGGACACGGTTTTTCGGTATTGAGCAAAACAGCAATCTTTGCTTATAAGTGCGATAATTATTATCATAAAGCTTCTGAAGGGGGCATTGTGTATAATGACCCTAGATTAGCTATTGATTGGGGTATTCCAGCGGAAATGGTGCAGGTGTCTGAGAAAGACATTGAATTAGATAAATTATAATATTATGGCAAGAATTTTAGTCACCGGAGCAGCTGGTTTTATAGGGTTTCATCTCGTTGAGAAATTAATAGAAAATAATGAGATCGTTGTCGGTATCGACAATATTAATGATTACTATGAAGTTGATCTTAAGTATGCCCGGCTAGACGAAACCGGAATTTCGCAATCTAAAATAGAATGGGCTCAGGAGGTTAAAAGTTATAAATATAATAATTATACCTTTTGTCGAATCAATCTAGAGGATAAAGAGTTTTTAAATAAGATTTTTCAAGACTATAAAATAGATGTGGTTATAAATCTTGCTGCTCAAGCAGGTGTACGTTATAGTTTAGAAAATCCAGATGTATATGTGCAAAGCAATATTGTAGGTTTTTTAAATATACTAGAATGTTGTAGGCATTTTAAAATAAAACACTTGATATACGCGAGTAGTTCGAGTGTTTACGGGGAAAATAAAAAAGTGCCTTTTTCTGTAGATGATGCTGTTGACAACCCGATAAGTTTATATGCAGCTACAAAAAAAAGTAACGAGCTTATGGCTTATACCTATAGTCACTTATACGGGATCCCTACTACGGGATTACGGTTTTTTACGGTATATGGTCCTTGGGGGCGACCGGATATGGCCATATATCTTTTTACAAAAGCTATCTTAGACGGCAAACCTATAAATGTTTTTAATAATGGTGAAATGAGTAGAGATTTTACTTTTATTGATGATATTATTTCGGGTATAGATATAGTTTTAAATCATATCCCTGTAAAAAAAATAAATAAACCTGCATATAAAATATATAATATAGGTAATGGTAAGCCTAAATCACTGATAGATTTTATAGGAGCAATTGAAAATAGTCTAGGAAAAGTTTCAAATAAAAATTTCTTGCCTATGCAAGCTGGAGATGTACCTCAAACCTGGGCAGATATTAGAGATTTGAGGCTTTTAGGATATAAGAGTAATATTCCTATTAAGGAGGGAGTAGACAAATTTGTAAAATGGTATAGACAATATTATAATGTTAAATAGCTTTTTCAATAAGCTCAGGCCTCATAGAAAAGTTGTTGAAAACTTCGGATATTTAACAGTACTTCAGGTATTCAATATGGTGTTACCTCTAGTGACATATCCATACTTGATTAGAGTTTTAGGTAAAGAAATTTATGGATTAATAATTTATGCTCAAGCAATAGCAAATTATTTTGTATTAATAGTAAGTTATGGGTTCAATATATCAGGTGTAAAAGAAGTTAGCATTAATCGAGATAATAAGGAAAAGATCAATGAAATTTTCAGTTGTATAATGCTAATTAAGTTTGCATTATTAATAGCTTCATTTTTAATACTTTATTTATTACTGACTTTCACCCCTCTTGGGCAAGGTTACCACAATTTATATTATTTATCTATGTGGTTATGTGTGTATGAATTAATTTTTCCTATTTGGTACTTTCAAGGAACTGAAAAAATGAAGTATATAACCATAATTTCATTTACAGGCAGAATTATATTTCTTGGTCTTATTTTCGTAGTTATTGAAACTAAAAAAGATTTTTTATACGTCCCAATACTGAACGGAGTAGGAGCTCTTATCGCTGGAACCGTATCTTTAGTTTTAATTTTTACTAAAGATAAAGTGAAATTTGTGATACCTAAATTAATGGTTATACGGAAGCATCTTGCTGATTCATTTAGTCTTTTTCTATCCATAATTTCTATTAAAATATATACAATTACCAATAGAGTGATTCTAGGAAGTTTCGTAGGGATGACAGCAGTGTCATACTATGATTTAGCTGACAAAATTATTACTATATTAAAAACACCGTCACATATTTTAAGTCAATCGATCTTTCCGAGAGTAAGCAAATATCGAGAAATAGATTTTGTTACAAAAATGTTCAAAATTTCATTTGTATTTAATATAATAATATTTGGGGTATTAATAATTACTTCAAAATACATTATAGGTTTTTTAGGTGGAATTGAAATGCAGGGAGCATTACCTGTAACAATTATTCTAGGTATTTTAATACCAGTTGCTGGAATTAACAATATGCTAGGCGTGCAAATGCTAGTAGGTTTTGGTTATCAAAAAGTTTTTACAAGAGGTATGATAATTTCTAGTTTTATTTATTTACTAGTAACATTATTAATTTGTATTATGACAGATGTATCACTAATTACACTATCATTAAGTTTAATAATAACCGAAATATTTGTCTCTTTTTACATGTACTTCTATACAAGAAAATTAAAACTTTTATAAATGTCTAAATGTATCGATTACTAAAAAAAATAAGCTTAAAAATCAATATTTCTTTAATTAATTGGGAAATGAAGAAATCCTTAAAGAACATTGGAGCTAATTCATACTTTTCATATCCGGTTTTTATTAGAGGAGAACAATATATCGAAATAGGCAATGATTTTAGATGTGGATTACGCTTGCGTTTGGATGCTTTACCATATTTAGATTTAGAGCCTAGAATACTAATTGGTAATAATGTAAATATAAATGATGATTGCCATATAGCTTGTGTAAATAAATTAGTTATAGAAGATAATGTGTTAATTGCTAGCAAAGTATATATATCTGATCATTCACACGGAGATATAACTTTTAAGTCTTTACAAATTGAACCTAATAAAAGGCCAATTACTAGTAAAGGGCCAGTTTGGATAGAAAAGAATGTTTGGATTGGAGAGGGAGTTGCAATACTTGCAAATGTAAGAATTGGCATTGGAGCTATAATTGGCGCAAATTCGGTTGTCACGAAGGATGTGCCAGCTTACTCTGTAGTTGCTGGAGCGCCTGCCAAAATCATTAAAATTTTATCCAAATGATTAGTCAAAAAATTACATATCCTTTAGTTAGTATAATGATACCTACTTATGGACAGGATCAATATATTGAGCAAACTGTAAAAACTGCACTTTCACAAGATTATCCAAATGTAGAAATAATTATATCTGATGATTGTTCCCCCGATGATACTCAAAAAATTTGCGTTAAGTTAGCTAAGGACGATGCAAGGATTAAATATTTTCGAAATTCGAAAAATTTAGGGCGGGTTAAGAATTATAACGAAACACTTTACAATAGAGTTAAAGGAGAGTATGTGTTAAATCTTGACGGCGATGACCTGTTAATTGATGATCATTTTATCAGCGAGGCTGTATTTACTATTCAAAAACATAACAAGATAAACAAAGAAAATGTTTTATTTTATACGGCGTGTAAAGCATTTATTTTGCCTACCAAAAAAATCAAATTTGTACATAAAATCAGTCAAAAGCTTGAAATTACTTCGGGTAGAGATTTTATTCTCAATTTATTCAGTAAATACTACTTTTCTCATTTAACCACACTTTATCGACGCGATGAAGCATTAAATTCTCATTTTTATGATTTAAATATAATTTCTAGTGATTTAGATTCATTGGGACGATTGGCAGCTAAAAATGAAGGGGTAGTAATTGCCTCGAAAAAAGTTGTAGGCCAATGGATAAATACAGGTTTTAACGAAAGTAAAAAACCAAATGTACTAGCCCAAATTGAAAATTTAGTCTGGATTGAAAGAGTAGGAGCACAACTTAAAAAAAATGTCAATACGTTCACATTGGTAAAATGGAAATTCAGAATGAGGTACTACTACTCATCATTTATTCTAAAATCAATAATTAAATCTAAAAGTTTAAATTATACTATTTTAGAAAAAATTTATAAAAGTAGAGCTGTTATACCTATGATTTGCTTTTCTATTATTTTTCCATTTAATAAAATCATAGATACATGGCGAAATTAAAAACAGTATTATTTGTAATTCCGGACTTCGGAGGTGGTGGTGCTCAACGTGTTTTGTCGGTATTATTAAATAATTTAGATCGTAATAGTTATGTCCCTAAATTACTTTTAATAAAAAAAAATGGAAAAACCGACTATCTTAAAGATTTAAAAAATGATATTGAAGTTTTAAATTTAAACATCCGAACTTCTTTGAAATTTTCTGCCTTAACATTTGTAATTAAACTTCTTTATTATTTAAGAGTAAATCAAATAGATGTTTTATTTATGGGGGCAGGTACACAAAATGCTTTTTTCTCAGCATTTCTACCCTTTGTACCTAAACGAATCAAAACCATTGCAAGAGAATCCAATTTACCATCAATATTTGAAAGATTTAAAACTATCAAATGGATTTATAAAAACTCTTATAAAAATTACGATCATATTATTACACAGTCTAATGATATGAGTTTTGACTTGATACAGAACTTCAATATACCGCCAGAGAAAATTATTAAAATTAATAATCCTGTAGACAACATTTATATTCAAAAATTAAAGAGTGAAAATAATGTTACTTTAAAAAAAGATAAAATTAATTTATTATGTGCGGGCAGATTGAACTATCAAAAGGGCTTCGATTTACTAATATCAGGTTTAGAAGATTTTTTAAAAATTGAAGATAATATCCATTTAACAATTTTAGGGGAGGGTGAAGATAAAATTAAACTTGAAAAGTTAGTGAAAAAAGAAGGATTACAAGAAAAAATAACTTTTTTAGGATCAGTCGATAATCCTTACTCTTATATGTCAAAAGCTGATCTCTTTGTATTAGGATCCCGTTTTGAAGGTTTTCCAAATGTTTTATTAGAAGCTTTGACCTGTGGATGTCCCGTCTTATCAAATCTTTGCCCCGGGGGAATAGATGAGATAATAATTGAAGGATATAATGGAAGAACTTTTAAGTATGAGCTTAACAATTTGCTTGAACAATTAGATAAATGTTTAAATGAAAAATACAATCGCGAAGTTATATCAAATGACTGTATACAAAGATTTGGGGTGCAAAATATTATTAAACAATATAATAATCTCCTAAATAGCTAAATTTAAACAAATCTATTTAAATGACTGCATTCGGTAGTTTTTGGATTGTTATATGTATTTGTACATTTTTTCTACCGTTAAGATATCTTGGCGCTTTACTGATATGTTCTTGTATTTTTCAATCGGCCGGAGTTATAGATCTAGGAGAAGGTAGAACAGTATTTCCAATATTAATTACGGAAGGAATACTTTTTATTAGAGTATTTTTTTTATCCTTATTTAAATCAAAATTACTTGTAAATCAAGTTTTACGCTATTTAATATATTTCGTATCCTTTGCAATTTTGACAAGTTTTTTTTTACCATCTATTTTTTCAGGAATGGTGAAAGTATTTGTTTATGGAGTTGGGGTTGATACAAATTTACGAAGGGGTGGTGAATATTTACGGCCTGCCAATTCTAATATAATCCAAAGTATATATTTAATTATTCACTTAATAGCTTGTGTTTGTCTTGTCAATATTCCAGTCAATTCTAGCAAGAATAACTTTAATTTTTATTTAAAAGCGCTTGTTGTTACAATTTTAGTTGTGGTGGTGATTGGATTTTGGGAATTTATTTCAAAAACTACAGGTTTTATTTACTTTCCTAAATCTTTTTTCATTAATTCTGATAGTAGTTTAAGCGAACAAACTACTATGGGAGGGCTAATGAGATTAAATTCTACATTTCTAGAACCTTCATTTGCGGGAGCATTCCTGGCGGGAGCTTTTTGGGTCTTATGGACATTAGAAAATTTTCGATTTTCAAAATTATTAGCAGCTATTACATTCGTTGCTTTGGTTTTAAATTTATCCGGTACAGGATTGATTAGCTTTTGTTTTGGAGGTATCATCTATTTTTTAATTAATGATTTAAAAAAAGCTTTAAGATTTTTGGTAATAATTATTATTGCCACAGCCCTGATTTATACTTTGCCTTATTTCGAATTTATAACACGTCTTATTTCGGAAAAAACTGATAGTCAATCTGGCAAGGTACGCTCTAGCACTATTGCATATAGTATAAATTTATTTATAGAAACATATGGCGTTGGTGTAGGATTGGGTAGTCATCGAGGTGCAAGTTTTTTGACAGCTACTTTATCTACAGTAGGGATAATAGGTACTTATTTATTTTTCAAATTTTATAGAAAAATTATGTTAGTCGTATTAGCATTATCAAAATTAAATAGAAATTATATGGTCGTATTTTATTTTGGCACTGTCTTACTATTTGCCCAAATACTTGCTATACCAGATTTGAGTTTTACTCCGTTCTGGATGTGGATATTTACGGCGATACTTCTTTTTAACTCAAAGCAACAATATGAAGCTAATAGTACTAAAATTTAAATTAACAATCTTCAGTGCATTTGTATGTTTGGGTCATAATGCATTATCACAGAAACTTAATGGAGCCAATGGACACCCACTGACTCAGGGAGCTTATAGCAATATATCAGAGCAATTTGAACTACTTAGTAGTTTAAATGCTAATATTTATAGAATAGATATACCTATATCTAAAGAAGGCCAACCAATAAATATTGGTGCTTTTAAAAAACTAGTAATAACTAATGAAAAATATCCGGAAATTAAGATATTACCTATGTTATCACCGCAGGTAAATCTATTAGATGGTAACCTGGAATCTCAATTTTCTAGAGGCTATAAAATAGGGTTGCTTTTTTTTTCTAATTATGAAGATGAATTAAAAGAATTTTCAGAATATTTTGAGATCGGTAATGAAATTGATCTAAGGGCAATTAAAGGAGCGCAATTTAGTGGTCAAAGTATTAATCATTATGACCTGGATATTATCAAAAAATATGCAGCATTTTACCAAGGTTTTATAAAAGCACTTAAAATTTTTCACCCTAATAATAAAATTGTTGTCAATTTTGCTTTTACACATTGGGGATTTTTAAATTATTTAGAACAATTAAATTTTCCCTATGACGTGATTGGTCTACATTGGTATAGCAATATGGGGAATCTATATTCATATGGAAAAGAAGGTGTTAATATAATTGACACTCTTTCCTCAAAATTTAATAAAAAAATATTAGTGGATGAGTTCAATGTTTATCAGGGAAGTTTGGAATATATTCCAAATTCTAACCAACAAAATTGGTTACATGAAAATTTAGTTGAAATTTTAAGTAATAGTAATTCCTTAGGGGTGATATTTTATGAATTGCTAGATCAACCTGATTTTGCTAAAAATCCTTATTCAGATTATTATAATCCAGGAGAGAGTGCATATGGTTTATATGAGAATAAAACAAATGAAAAAGGGTATATTTTAAAAGAGTTATATGAAAATATATTGCTTAAATGAAAATTTCGTCTGACCTAAGTAATAAAATCTACTTTTTGACTTCTGCATTAGTGCTATTAATAGTTTATATTCACTCTTTTAATATTGATGCATTGTCATATTACACTCACAATGATAAATCCTTACAATACATCTTCGTATTTTTTATAGAAGATTTAATTTCTAATAAATTGTCTAGAGTTGCAGTGCCTATATATTTTTTTATTTCAGGTTTGTTACTTTTTAAAGATTATCATTTTAATAAGGAATCTATATTTGGTAAATTAATCTCCCGACTGCGAACTCTTTTATTACCTTACTTAGTATGGTCATTAGGAATATTCATTCTTTTTTTTCTAATTCAATATAATCAAAAATTATTGAGTTTTTTTAAAAATCATTATTTACACGGATTATCCTTCAAGGGTATTCTTAATGCAGTTTTCTACGATTCATTTAACTATCAACTATGGTTTGTGAGAGATTTATTTTTACTTGTTTTAATCAGCCCTATAATTTACATAATTCTCAAATCTCGTATATGGTTTTTATATATTGTAATCCTGCTAATATTCTGGTTGTTAGGCAAAACAAGTTATATGCCTAACTTTGATAATCAAATAGAAGCTTTAAGTTTCTTTAGTTTTGGAGCTTTAATCGCAATACGAAACTATTGGGATATTGTTAATAAAGGGATTGGGTCAAAGTTTAATCAAATCTTAGTGTTTATTTGGATCTTTGTAAGTGTATTTCTAAGTTATTTAAGTGTTAATGGTTATAATTCCGACTTTTTATATATTATATACAAAATAAATCTTTTGTTAGGTGTTTGTGTAGTTTGGAATAGTTCCAACTACCTAATTATAGATAAGCATAGCTTTTTATCCATTCGCTTTTTTTCATTGAGTTTTTTTATTTTTTGTTTTCACGAGCCTGTACTGACAATTTTTAAAAAAATTATTTTCAAAATTTTTAATAATTCTCCTCTAATTGTAATTACAGCTTATTTCTTATTGCCAATTCTGGTAATACTATTAGGCGTAATTATAGGTAATACTCTGAAAATAAGATTTTCTGGTTTGTATAAATTATTAACAGGAAATAGATAATAGCATATTTTATGATTATAATTAATGCTCGTTTTCTTACTCAATCAATGACTGGTGTCCAGCGTTATGCATTAGAAATTTCACGAAGACTGCGTATAGAATTTCCTGATGATGAATTACAATTTATCGCACCACCATCAATACTACATCAACAAGATGCTGATTTTTTAAGAGTGAAACTTGTTGGGAGATTTACGGGGCATTTGTGGGAACAATTAGAATTACCTTTTTACGTAAATAAGAAAGACCTGCTGGTAAATTTTTGTAATACCGCCCCCATCTTAATAAAGAATAAAATTGTTGCTATTCACGACTTAGCATATCATCTCGACGATGGTTGGTACAATAAAAAATTTAAAATATTTTATAATTTTTTGATACCAAAAATTTTTAAATCATCAGTTTATATAGTTACAGTAAGTGAAACGATAAAGAAAGAAATGATTAACCATTTCGGATCAAATTATGATAACAATATATTTGTTATACCTTGTGCTCTTGCAAGTGATTTTACTACTACTACTACTACTACTACTAAGGATAAGAAAACTTTATTAACTGTAGGTTCTCTGGATCCTAGAAAGAATTTGACTAATCTTATTAAGGCCTTTGATTATTTAGAAAACGATCAAATCATTTTAAAAGTTGTGGGAGGAGGTGCCAAGAATTTTAAAGTAAATCATTTAAATCAAATTCAAAATAATCAGGTTTATTTTCTTGGGCGTGTAAGTGATGATGAACTTAGGTGTTTATATGAGGAAGCCTACGCTTTTATATTTCCATCTTTTTATGAAGGGTTCGGAATCCCTCCACTGGAAGCCTTGAATTACGATTGTATTCTTTTAGGATCAGATATACCAGTTTTTAAGGAAATCTATCAGAATAGTATGATTTATTTTGATCCCAAAAGGCCTAAAGCTATAGCGGAAAAAATAGACTTCGTGTTTAAGTATCCAGATCAAGCAGAGGTGTTTCTTAAAGGGAAAAATAAAATCTTATCAAAATATTCTTTTGATGATTCTTCAGAAAAATGGAAAGCATTAATTCAAAGTACTTTACAAGATGGGATTATTTAAAGACATTAATGCTGATTTAGTTTTTATTAATAAGCGCTTTTCGGTCAATAAACTTGCGGCCATTTTGTTTAATAGGGGACTGCACGCATTGATTAGTTATAGATTAGCAAATTTAATCTACAAATTGGGAGTTCCTCTAATACCATTCTTTCTAACCCGCATAATTCAAGTGCTGTATGGCATAGACATCAGTTGGAAAGCCAATATTAGTGGTGGTGTTGTTATAATACACGGTATTGGTCTAGTTATCGGAGAAGGTAGCTCTATTTCAAAGGGGTGCATCATTTATCACGGTGTAACTTTGGGTAGAAAGTATCAAATACCTGAAGAACATCCTAACGATGGATATCCTCAAATAGGAGAACATTGCGTATTAGGGGCTGGTGCAAAGTTAATTGGGAATATTACTATAGGAAATAACTCAATAATTTCACCCAATGCTGTTCTTTTAGTAAATTTAAAAGAAGGATCGGTAGTAAAATGCCCAATCCCTATAATATCTAGACGGTAGTTAAGAATGAAAATAGCACTTATACAAGATTGGCTAACTGAAATGGGTGGGGCAGAGCAAGTTTTTAAAGCTATTTATCAGCTTTATCCTCAAGCCGATGTCTACACGCTGGTGTATACTCCAGAAATCTTGGAGAAATTAGAGATTCCTGAAGAGCGGGTAACCCCCTCCTTTATTCAAAAACTCCCTTTCGCTAAAACCAAATACCGAAATTATCTGCCTTTTTTTAGTCTAGCCATTGAGAGTTTTGACCTTTCTAGTTATGATCTGGTAATTAGTTCGTCTTATGCAGTCGCTAAAGGGGTTTTGACTAATAGTAAACAATTGCATTTGTGTTATTGTCATTCCCCGGTACGCTATGCCTGGGATTTGCACCATCAATATCTAAGAGAAGCGAGTTTGCAAAAGGGAATAAAAGGTTTTATTGTTAAATACTTTTTGCATAAGCTGCGTATTTGGGACGTGATCGCGGCGAATCGGGTAGATCATTTTATCGGTAATTCAAATTATATCGCTAAGCGTATCGAAAAGGTGTACCGACGAACTGCTAAAACCATATACCCGCCGGTTGGGGTTCAAGATTTTGACTTTCAAGCAGCGAAAGAAGATTTTTATTTTACCTGCTCCAGACTGGTGCCGTATAAAAAAATTGACTTGATCGTAGCGGCTTTTAAAGAAATGCCACATAAGCAACTCATCGTGATCGGTGACGGGCCGGATATGGATAAGCTTAAAAAGCTCGCAAGCCCTAACGTACTTCTGTTGGGGTATCAGCCTTTTGATGTTTTAAAAGACTATATGAAAAGAGCAAAGGCTTTTGTGTTTGCTGCAGAGGAAGATTTTGGAATTGTTCCTTTAGAAGCGCAAGCTTGTGGCACTCCTGTAATTGCATACGGTAAAGGCGGGGCACTCGAAACGGTAAAGGTCGGAAAGACCGGATTGTTTTTTAAAGAACAAACCGAGGCAGCGCTTATTGCGGCAATTACTTCCTTCGAACAAAAAGTGGAAGATTGGGATGCAATAGGGATCCGTAAGCATGCGGAAACTTTTGATACATCCCGTTTTAAAAGCAAGTTTAATAGCTATGTAGATCAACACTTTGAAGATTTTTATGGCTCAACAGTGTCTATAGTAAAAGAATTGAAGCCTTGAAACGAATATTGGTAACTGGCGGAGCCGGCTTTATCGGCTCGCATCTGTGTAAGCAGTTGCTTAAAGAAGGTCATGAAGTGCTGTGTTTGGATAATTATTTTACCGGGAGTAAGGAAAACATTTTAGAACTGTTAAGTAATCCCTATTTTGAATTGATCCGGCATGATGTCACTGAGCCTTTTTATGCTGAGGTAGATGAGATCTATAATTTGGCCTGTCCCGCTAGCCCAGTACATTACCAGTATAATCCCATTAAAACCATCAAGACTTCGGTAATGGGAGCAATCAACATGCTGGGGTTGGCCAAACGGGTTAAGGCGAAGATCTTACAGGCCAGTACTTCGGAGGTGTATGGAGACCCTGCGGTGCATCCACAGCCCGAAAGCTATTGGGGAAACGTCAATCCTATAGGACCCCGCTCGTGTTATGATGAAGGCAAGCGTTGTGCCGAGACCTTGTTTATGGATTACCATACCCAAAACGGAGTGGCCATCAAGATCGCCCGTATTTTTAATACCTACGGCCCGCATATGAATATCAACGACGGGCGGGTGGTGTCTAACTTTATTGTGCAGGCGTTACAAGGGGAACCCTTAACTATTTTTGGCGACGGAAGTCAGACCCGAAGTTTTCAATATGTAGCCGATTTGGTAAGTGGATTAATCCGCTTGATGGGAACCGATGCTCAAGTGACCGGACCCATCAATCTTGGAAACCCGCAGGAATGTACCATGTTGCAGTTGGCGCAGGAGATTATAAAACTAACAGGTTCTTCTTCTAAACTGGTGTTTCAACCTTTACCTCAGGATGACCCCCAACAACGCCGTCCCGATATTTCCAAAGCGAAGGTTTTACTACAGGGTTGGGAGCCGCAAATAGATTTACAGCAAGGCCTAAGTCATACTATTACTTATTTTAAAAAGCAATTGGCCTTTAAATAGATCAAGTAAGGTCCTACTTATTTAAAAAAAGTTAAATTGTACTTCTGTTAGATTCGTTGAACTAATATATCACTGTTGAATCCCTAGCCGTATGAAACGTTCCGCACTGGTGGTGCCCATTAGTATTTTAATCCATTTAGCCTTGTTAAATGGCATGCTTGCTTGGTTTATACCCCACTTGTATTTGAATATAAATTCTATTCTCTTTTTTAATGCCACGTGGTTGTTGAGCGCTTATGCGATCGATTACTATCCTACTTCGCGAAAAGAACGCTTTTTTACCAACATTCATAAACCCATTCAGCTGTATTTGCTGTTTACGCTGGGCTATTTTGCGTGGTTTAGTCTGAGTCAAACGCCACTTCATTCTATTGCGTATCACCGCAATGTACTGCTGTGCTTATTTGGAAGTTTACTGTTGTATCGCATCCTGTTTTATTATGCCCGAGGGAAATACCGGGAAGTAGGCGGGAATGCGGTCAATGTGGTGGTGATCGGCCGGGACCGTAACCTAAAGAAAATCCGTAAGGTGTTTGATGAGCCGGACTTGGGCTACCGGTATCTGGGGTATTTTGACAACGGGCATTCTAAAAGTCCTACGTATTTAGGAAAAGTGGAAGAAGCTTTTGCCTATTTTAAGCGCAAAGATGTGCACCAGATCTTTTGTATTGCTTCGCGTTTGTCGCAACCCCAATTGTTCAATTTGATGGCCTATGCTGATAATAATCTGATCAAATTGAAGATCGTTCCTGATAATAAGGAGATCTTTACCCGGGCGATGACTATTGAGCTTTATGATAATGTTCCCGTATTGAACTTACGCGAACTGCCACTAGAAACCCCTATTGCCAAAGTAATGAAGCGAAGTTTTGATGTAGTGTTTGCCCTCTTGGTGATCGTAGGGGTGTTGTCATGGTTGAGCCCATTGATCTACATTTTGCAACGCTTTGATTCTAACGAGCCCTTATTTTTTAAACAACGTAGACACGGGGTAAACCGCAAGGTGTTTTGGTGTTATAAATTTCGCTCCATGGCCACCACGGCGGATGCGGATACCAAGATGATGACCAAGAATGATAAACGGGTAACTAAACTGGGACGGATCTTAAGGCGTACGAGTATTGATGAGTTACCGCAGTTTTTTAATGTGTTGCTAGGGGATATGAGTGTTGTAGGCCCTCGGCCGCATATGGAGGTGCATACCGAAAAATACCAAAGTTCGGTAGATAAATATTTGGTACGGCACTTTGTAAAGCCCGGGATCACCGGATTAGCTCAAGTACGCGGGTATCGCGGCGAGATCATACAGCAGGCCGATATCGTTAACCGAACCCGTTTGGATATTTTTTATGTGGAAAAGTGGAGCTTATGGTTGGATGTAAAGATCATTATTAAAACCGTATTGAATGCCGTACAAGGAGAAGAAAAAGCCTACTAATACCAATTAAGTCTTTCACCTTAAAAAGATAATCTTATTTTTGAGCAAATTTTATTCATGAAGTCTACTTATTTCAATATGCTTTGCTGGATCACTATGCTATTGTGCTTAAGCTCTTGTGTCTCCCGGAAAGATACTACCTATTTTTATGAACCGAATGTGTTGGATATACCCGCTCAAATATCCATGGAACAGCCTGCAAAATCCTTTATCACGATTCAACCTAATGATGAACTTACGATCACCGTAAGTGCGATAGAACAGGAAGCTGCCATACCCTTTAATCCCCCAGTGGTCGGTTCAGGTAATGCAGCTGGAGGAGCAGTCAGCTTAGGAGGAGCAGCTCAATTGCAAACCTATTTAGTGGATAGTAAGGGAAATATCGAATTCCCGGTATTGGGTACAATCCACGTTCGCGGTCTAACCAGAGTGGGCTTGTCAGAAAAATTAAAAGGGATGATCACCGAATATGTGGAAAACCCGATTGTGAATGTCAAACTCTCCAATTTTCAGGTTTCGGTATTAGGAGCCGTACAACGCCCAGGTACATATACGATTTCTAATGAATATTTAACCATCCCAAAAGCCTTGGGGTTGGCAGGGGATATGCAGATCTATGGACGCCGGGATAATGTATTGGTCATGCGCGAAGAAAATGACCAGATCACCAAAGCCTATTTGGATTTGACGGATAATGCAGTGATCAACTCGGAGTATTACTACCTTAAGCAGAACGATGTTCTATATGTGGAATTGAATGATTCACAACGCCAGGCCGGGAGTTTAAATCCGAATAGCGGCTTATTTATCTCCGTAGCCTCCGTTTTGATTTCATTGGTAGTACTATTTGTACGATAATTATTTTTAGCATAAATGTGTATGAAAGAGTTGAATGAAGAACTCAATTTACGTGATGAATTGGAGAAGTATCTAAGGTATTGGCCTTGGTTTTTTATTGCAATCTTTACCTGTTTTTTGATTGCATTTATTTATCTGAAACTCTCAATTCCAACTTACGATACTGTAGCTAGTGTAATCATTAAAGATGAGGAAAGCAAAACCGGAGGAATAGGCGCTGGCACTGAATTTGCCGATTTGGGCTTGTTAGGAGGTATGAGTACGAACTCTATAGAAAATGAGATAGGTTTACTGAAATCACGGCGTTTGATGATGAATACGGTTCAAGCCTTAAAATTAAATGTTTCGTACTATGATTTAGATGGTTTAAAAACCGATGAGCTATATTTAGATACACCTTATTTTGTAGAAGTTGTCTCCTTAGATCAAGCCGCTCTGAATCGTGCTAGAGTAAATGATATGCATCAATTTACAATTGAGCCTTTAGAGAATAATAATGAGGAATTATTACTTACATTTCCAGAATCTGGAGAGACACAAAAGGCCATTATTGGTGAAATATTTCAATTAGATTTTGGAAGTTTTATTATTAGAGATAATTCTAATGAAACTGCCAAGGATCGTGTGTTGGTAGCCTTATATACCATTCCTTACATGGCTGATGTTTACCGCGAAGAGGTTCAAATTAGTTTAACCGATGATAATGCAACCTTATTGGAATTTCGGCTGGGAAGCCCGGTTAAGCAAAAAGCACAGGATATTCTAGATCAACTGATCTTTGAATATAATAAGGAAGCGATTGAAGATAAAAATGAAGTAGCAGTAAATACTGCCAAGTTTATCGACGAACGCTTACAGATCATCAGTGGGGAGCTGGATACTGTAGAAGTTGGATTGGAAAGTTTTAAAGAACAAAACAGCTTAACCAATATAGAAGCCGAGTCCCAGTTGATCGTAGAAAACGCCAGTGAATACCGCAAGCGGGAACAAGAAATTCAAACACAGCTTTCGATAGCCCAGTCCATCATCAACTATTTGCAAGAGGATGCCGATACGGGATTATTGCCGGCAGATATTGGTTTGGAAGGTGAATCCGTAAACGCACAGATCGCAAGTTATAACGAACTCGTCTTGGAACGGAATCGGATCTTAAGCGGGGCTACCGATAAAAACCCTACCGTGTTGCGGCTTAATAATCAAATCGAGCAATTGCGTCAGACCATTTTAGGTGGTTTAGAACGTACGGTATCGAGTTTAGAAATCAGTTTGCGTGACCTAAGGCAGCAAAGTAGATTTATTGGGGCGCAGATCGCCACGGTGCCTACTAAAGAACGCCAATTTCGGGATATTTCGAGACAACAAGAAATTAAAGAAGCCTTGTATATCTTTTTATTACAAAAAAGAGAGGAAAACTCCCTGTCTTTAGCGGCAACTTCTCCTAAGGCGAAGATCGTAGATTCGGCTTATAGTTTAAATATCCCCTTATCACCCAAACCTAAAATCGTTTTGGGAGCAGCCTTTCTAATAGGCTTAGCAATACCTTTTGTAGTAATTTATGTTCGACGCCTTTTAAATAATAAAATTGAGCGCCGGGAGGATATTGAACGACTTACCAAAAGCATCCCGATCATTGGGGAGTTACCGCGTATTACTAAAGGGGAAAGTGATCTGATCGAAGAAAATGACCGGTCGGTTTTGGCCGAATCCTTTCGAATTTTGACGACCAACCTTCAATATTTGCTCGTGAATGCGAAGCATGAAGGTAAGGGGTATTGTATTTATACCACCTCCACAGTCAAAGGGGAAGGGAAAACCTTTACCAGTATCAACCTAGCCATGACCTTAGCCAATACCGGGAAAAAGGTGGTGATCATTGGAGCTGATTTGCGGAATCCTCAATTGCAACGGTATGATACGGAGTCTAAAAGCTTTTTGGGGGTGAGTGATTATCTCGTGAATGATGATCATCAATTACATAGTCTGATCAATGACTCCAAATTTCATCCCAATCTCAAGTTGTTCCTATCCGGAAGTATACCGCCTAACCCCTCCGAATTGCTACGTCAAAAGAAGTTTGGTACCATGCTAGATGAACTACGGGAGCAGTTTGATTATGTGATCGTGGATACGGCACCCTCGATGCTCGTGGCTGATACCTTTTTGATCAGTCAGTATGCCGACTTGATCATTTATGTGACGCGTGCCGGGTATACTGAAAAACGCTTATTACAGTTTGCTATAGATTCTCAAAACGACGGGAAATTGCATGACATCAGTTTTGTGATCAATGACGTAAAAACCGCTAATTTTGGTTATGGGAATAAATATGGCTATGCTTATGGGCAAAGTAAACCCTCACTATGGGAGCGTTTTAAAAAGAGTTTTTAATGGTGTTTAGGTTCTAGCTTATAGTCGATAGGCTTTTAAAAAAAAGGATACTGTATTAGTGTCTTTTTTTGTTTAGGATTTGTAGTTCTTGATTCTCTATTTAGTGTTTGTTATTCATTATTCAAGGTTTGTTGTTTAGGGATCATATTTCCTTATTTATTGTTTGGGGTTTTCTGTTTCTCGTTTCGGGTTAGAGGGTAGCTTATGGCTCTAAGTCGATAGGTTTAAGCTAAATGGATTGCATTTCAGCATATTAATAGAACTATTGTACTCTTCGTACCTGCTGCCCCGGCTCCTAATCCTGAACTTATAGGTTAAAAATGCTATATTTACTTCTACGGAAACAACTTATACAACTAATATATTAACGCTACTGAATTCACCAGATGACAAACCACAACTACTATGCAATTATAATGGCTGGGGGCGTAGGTTCCCGTTTTTGGCCGTTGAGCAAAGCACGTTATCCTAAGCAATTTCATGACATTTTAGGTGCAGGAGAAACCTTGATCCAGCGCACTTTTGGACGCTTGTCTCAAACCGTACCTTCAGAAAACGTGTTGGTTTTAACTAACGAAAAGTACAAAGGCTTGGTAAACGAGCAACTGCCGGAAGTTAGCGATGAGAATATCGTTCTAGAACCTGCGATGCGCAATACTGCACCTTGTATTTTGCTGGCTGCGCTAAAGATCTATAAAGCCAATCCTGATGGAGTAATGATCGTAGCACCTAGCGATCACTGGATCGAAAATGAGAAAGCCTTTTTAACCGACTTAAATACAGCTTTTGAAGCGTGTGCCGAAGATGCTTCGGAAGAAAAACTGCTGGTTACCCTAGGTATCGAACCTACATTTCCGCATACCGGCTACGGCTACATTCAGTATAATGCGTCAACTGCCGCTGTAAAAGGGGTGGAGGCTTTTAAAGAAAAGCCCGATTATAAAACAGCTAAGCAATTTTTAGCAGCAGGGAATTATTCTTGGAATGCCGGAATCTTTATCTGGAGCGCCAGAGCCATTATCGAAGCTTTTGAGAAATATCTTCCGGAAATGTATGCCTTGTTTAACTCAGGTTTTGAGGCTTTAAATACCGAAACAGAGCAGCAATTTATTTTGGACAACTATGCCAAAGCAGAGAACATCAGTATCGATTACGGGATTCTTGAAAAAAGTGGTAACGTTGGGGTGATCCCGGCAACTTTTGATTGGAGCGATTTAGGAGCGTGGGGTGCACTTTACGACAACTTAGAAAAAGATCAGGATAAAAATGTAATTGTGAATGCTAAAACGGTAATGCGCGAAGCACAAGGTAATCTTATTCGTTCTGAAAAAGGAAAAGTTGTTGTCGTAGAAAGACTTAAGGATTATATCGTGGTAGATAGCGATGACGTTTTGGTAATTATGCCCAAAGCCAAAGAGCAAGACGTAAAAATCATACGTGCTGAAGTTGAAAAACAATTTGGGTCAGACTTGGTTTAAGTAGAGGCTCTATTTTGGATAACTTGTAAAAGGATGCTATATTAGTGTCCTTTTTTTGTTTAAGGTTTGTTGTTCCTGATTCCTTATTTAGTGTTGATTATTCATTATTCTCGGTTTGTGTTTTAGGTTTACAGTTAGTGGTTTGTTGTTCATTTTTTTAGTTCCTGATTTCTTAGGCATTATTCTGTGTTTTGCAAGGTTTTCAAGCGGTGTCTCATAGGCGTGCCCTGAGGTCCTTTATTCAGCAGCGGTTTTCATACTGTATCATGGCCTTTGCCTGGGCTTTGAGTGGGGGATGCCGTTGTATTACTTTTCTTTATTATTATTTCTTGGGAACTTGTGAATCTACTGACGTTGATTGGTGAACTATTACTACTATTTGTGTTCATTCATTTTCTTTGCTTGTCCAAAGAAACCCTTCGACTCGCGCTCAGGGCAGGCTCTACAAAAGAAAAGAGCCCCTCGCTTAGGAATTTTTTGCCTTACCAGGCAAAAACCGTCTTGTTCGTTCCGCGTCGCTATCGCTCCTTTCTTTCGGAACGCCCTGCGTCTATTCTGAACCGAGGGAAGTTTGATTGCGTTCATCCTTCGGATTTGAAAATTTTTGCATCTGTCTATACCCCTTACTTTTCTTTGATTGTCCAAAGAAACCCTTCGACTCGCGCTCAGGGTAGGCTCAACAAAAGAAAAAACGCCTTTTGGATGGGTATTTTGTGCTATCACAAAAACCGCAAGCGCTTCCCTAAATTTCTTCCAAGGCTTCAGGATTTTTAACGGACAACTGTTGCTTTACGGACCAAAAGGAACCTAGCCCCTGCGGGTATGGGTATTTAATATTATAGAGCGCGAACTGGTTACTGCTACTGCTGACTGTTGATCCATATTTTCATTTTTATAATAATGAGATAAACAGAATTGCTGCATAGGAAAACCGATCACTCCAGAGTATCTTATGTCGTAAGGCTTCTCTAGCAAAAGCTATCGGTAAGGCTATTTTTACCGGCAGCATCGGCAGTATCGGCAAAATCGGCAGGAATGTACACCGCCGTTAGTATTCAGGTTGTACGCCCACTTACTTTGTGGCTTAATCTAAAACCTTTTTACTATGGCTAAACAAGCTGGAATTATCAAGTTGAAAGGCACTATCGGAGATATTGCCTTTTACAAAAGTGGAGACGGGCATATGGCTCGTTTTAAAGGAGGCATCGATAAAAAGCGTATCGCTACCGATCCTGCTTTTCAACGTACCCGAGAAAACGGGGCGGAATTTGGACGCGCCGGCAAAGGCGGTAAATTATTGCGTAGCTCCATGCAGCTGCTCCTGCAGCAGGCTAAGGATGCTAAAGTGGTAAGTCGCTTGACCACCGTATTGCTGGCGATCATTAAAACGGATACCCTTTCTGCCCGTGGCGCTCGTAATTTGACCCAAGGGGAGTTAGGGCTCCTCAATGGCTTTGATTTTAATGCAAACAGTCCGTTGAGCACCACTCTGTCTGCTCCCTATAGTGTGGGGTATGATCGTGCTACAGGCGTAGTGGGACTGGAGTTGGAGGCCTACAATCCACACGTGCAGATCGCTGCACCCACGGGAGCTACGCATTATAAACTGAGTTGTGGGGCAAGTGAACTGGATTTTGAAGAGCAGACTTCGCTCTTTAAAAGTGTGACTACCGGAATTTTGCCGTATCAGAATTCCGAGGTGGCTGCTACTACACTGGAGATAACCCTCACAGCCGGCAGCACACTCCAGATAGTACACGCTCTTAGTATTGAGTTTTACCAAGAGGTGAACGGAACGATGTACCCCCTACAAAATGGGGCCTTTAATGCGATGGCTGTGGTACAGGTCGCGCAACCGGCGTAAGATGGAGTGGGTTTTACAACGGAGTTACTATCGTTCAGGTACCAATGGAGCACTTTTTGTAAACGGCAGGTTTTTGTGCTTTACTATCGAGCTTCCCTGGCGTGAGAATCGCAGCACTGTTTCTTGTATTCCCGAGGGGCGTTATGAGGTGCAATTTCGAGTATCCCGCAAATTTGGGAATCACCTGCTCCTTGTTGATGTTCCCAAGCGCAGTTGGATCTTAATACATCCTGCAAATCACGCACAGGGAGCATTGCAGGGTTGTATCGCACCGGTTTCTGAACTTAGTGGCATAGGTCGCGGATTGCATTCGCGTAGGGCGCTAGCCCGATTACTGGTACTGCAGCGTGAGGCGCAGGAACACCAGGAGGCTGTATATTTAACAATAACTTATAATACTCATGAATATCTTAGATCGTTATCAAAAACCCACGCCGCGTTTTTTCCGCATACTTCGTAGCGTGGGCATCGGACTGGCCAGTGGCGGTGCGGCTTTACTTGCTGCACCTGTGACCCTCCCGGCCTTTGTATTGAGTCTTGCCGGGTATGCTGTGGTTGCCGGTAGCGTGGCTACTGCGGTGAGCCAGGCAGTGGTGGCCGATAAGTTGCCAGAGCCTGATCAACCCGTAGATGAGCACTAGTACCGCTTCTTTAAAACTAGGCACGTTGGGAGGCACGGTGGCCGCAGCCGTGCCCAGTATTCAACGGGATACGCTGCTGGAAGCAGTGGTTCTTGCAGGAGTAGGGGCTTGTGTGAGCTTTGTGGTTTCTTTGTTTTTAAAATGGCTGTTTAAGGCTTTGAAAACTTGGTTTTTAAATCGAAGTGATCCTAACTAGGAATCGTATTTGTAGGATTTCTTGATGTTTAAACCCTTCTTTCGGAATTCGTTCCGGGAGGAGGGTTTTTGTTTATAGGTTCAAGAGTCAATGTTCAAAGTTCCGGATTCTGATGAATTCGGAATTAGTTGGCAGTCTCAGTCGGCAATTTTAGCGTTATGTGTTGCGCTTGCGGCTTGACATCCTTCCCCAGCCCTTCCTTCAAAGGAAGGGAGTCTGTCTTTCTCAAAGGAACGCCTTCTGTTGAAGTAGGAGGTTTTGAAGGGGTCAAATCCCTAAGATTTTGTAAACGCATGTCACTTCGAGTGATTGAAAACCTGCGGTAGCAGGGATTCAAGTGTATCGAGAAGTCTATGATGTTAGGAGTCTATTGTTAACTAGGCTTCTCGATACTATTATTTTGGGTTTTCTTTAGAATAAAAGGTACGTGATGCAATCGCGCACGAACCTGACATGAGTTCTGCCCTCACCCCCAGACCACCTCCCTTAAGAGAAGGGAGTTGTATAGGAAAGCCTCCCTTAGAAGGGAGGTTTGGAGGGATGTTTTTGCGGATGTCAAGAATCGAGGTTGCAAATTAAAAATGAGTCTTATTTAAGTCCCAGATTTTTTGTTCTACTGTTAAATTTTATCGGAACTCCGAAAGGCATACCGAAAGATTTTTGTTTTTTCTGTTGAGGTTTGTTCTAGCGTGTCTATTGAATCGATTATGAAAAGCAAACGCCTGTGTATATTTCCTAAAGATGTACAGTGTATCACCGGAAAAAGTGAGCGCTATGGGCGGCAGCTGTTGGCTGACATTAAAGTTTATCATAAAAAGGAGCCACATCAATTTGTTACCGTATATGAGTTTGCTGCATATTGTGGATTGCAGGTCGAAGAGGTATTAGGGTATTTAGATTAATCACGAGGTTTTGAAAATGGAGTATGCGGAGCAATTCTATACGAACTAAAACAGACTATGTCCTATACCCATTTAAATTATGTCTTAAAGTAATTTTACAGTAGATAGAGAGATAGTTTATTAAGAATGGTTACAATATATCCAAATATTTATTAATTTTCTGATTATTAACGCGTTAATTGTTTAATGGTGATGAAGCAACTTACGATATCCTGTATATTACTCTTTTCTGTTAGTAGTATTACCTTTAGTCAAAATCTAACTGAATCAGATTCACTTAAATATGGTATTGCAAAAATCATCAAGAATGATGAGGTTTTAGCCGAATCCTTTAAACAAGGAGCTGTTTATACTATAGCGTATTTAAATCAACTAGAACCGGAATTAAAAGGCTACGCCAGCTTCTCCTTTGAAGAAAAAGGGAACATGGCTACAAAGATTTATAACTTAGTTAGTGGGGGATTCAATAAAAAGAAACCACAACCCGTATCGTTCACTACCCCTAAAGGAACTATCAAGTTTGAATATGGCCAATCTGAAACAGATTCCGTTTGGGTACGCTTAGCGCAATACGATGTGAACAATAGGTTAGAAGCCAACTCGAAATATCTAAGCCCGGAACATATTAAACAACTCTTAGAGCAGTAATTTACTTTTTATGAGTACGCTTAGTCTTTATGATTTTAAACTCTTAACAGACCACGAGCAGTATGATGTGGTTTTTAGTGAAGGTACATTTATAGATGCTCTAATTGAAGAAAACACACGCTATGTGCTCTATGCTGTATACTTATTCTTTATTGAAATTGAATACGACGTGGCCAGGAATAAAATAGTGGGTAAGACTAGCTTTGTTACAGGTGAAAAACTTAATAGGTACTCTAGGTTAATGGACTAATCATCCTTTTTACCGAGAAATTCAATTATATCCTTCTCAGTAATTGATTCATAAATTTTAGCAAAATCAATAAGAGTATAACCTAAGGCAAAAATTATTTTAAATAAGGTTGTAGAAAATGAAGAACCATCAATATTGAATGTTTTAGTTACAGTTGCTTTTCTTATAACTGCCTTATCAGCAATATCTCCATAACTTTTAGGAATATCTTTTCTTAATTTTTCTTTTTTTGAAATAGGTAGATCTTTATTCTTTTTCAGAAGTATTCGTAAACTAATTGCAGTTTTAATTTTTATAATATCTTCTTGATCTTTTCCCACTATTGCAATTAATCATATTTAGAGTAATTTATCGGTACGCTTGGAAGTACCGATAAAAAATTCTATATTTGATTTAGAGTTATATATTTGCGAAACTTCTTTAAGTAACATATTAGAAGCATTCGCTTTGAATCTCGCTATCGAAAACTGGTAATTTTATGGAACGAGAGGATAAGCTAGGATGTTCACGACCGCGGGCGTGACATTCGCTTATTGTTCCAACGGTATACCAGTGCCGCGATAGCATAAGTTGAATGTTCACGCCCCTTTTGTACTCGGGCTTTTCGTAATCTTCAACTTGCTTTTTCAAAGTCGCATTCTTCTCTTTATAAAGCTTCGCAGTCCGCATCACCCCTAAATTATATAGGTCAAAATGGCCGGCAACTCGTATGAGTTGTTTTAATCTAACAGTTAAAGCAGTATGCCTATGTACATCGCAACGTGTTTACGGGTACACGTCCTAATCCGCTAAAGCACCCGTGGGTTATGGGTTATTTCCCTAGGTGGTAACCTGTAGTTGGGTGGGTTGTACGCGTTGGTATTGCCAGCCGTACGGGCTTATACCGTGTAGGTTAAGCACACCGGTGAATTAGCCATAAAAAAAATGAGCTGCAGACCTTGCGGTCTGTGAAAAAGAGAAACTGGCTTTTAAGAGTGCGTTGCATTTGGCTTCGAGTAAGCCTGATGAGAACCTGAAACCCCCGAAGTGTCGGGGCAGGTTGACGCTTTTTGTAAAGCTGTCTAAGCTAAAAAGCCTTCCCCTGCGAGTGGAATCAGTGGGGAAGGCGTGAGCTTAAATAAAACTATTGTTTCATTTTAACACGACGAAGTTATGAAAATTTTGACTACGCGCCTTACGGGGGCCGCGTGGATACTTGTTTACCTATTTTGGGCAACAGGAAATCTACTTTGGGCCAAGCCCCAACAACTAGTATCCGGTACCGTTACCGATACAGAGCAAAATCCCATTCCGGGCGTAAGTATTCGGCTGTTGAACCGCAACACAGGTACACAAACCGATATGCAGGGTGCTTTCAGCATTCAAGCACAGCCTAGCGATACCTTAAGCATTAGTTATCTTGGGTTTAAAACAATTCGCCTGCCGGTATCGAATCAAAATAATTTTACAATTGTCCTACAGCAGGACATCACCGATCTGGGTGAGGTGACGATCAATGCCGGGTATTACAACACTACGCGCAGGGAGCAAACGGGCAGTATCGCCCGGGTGACCGCCGAAGAGATCGAGCGGCAGCCGATGACCAACCCGCTGGCGGCCTTGCAAGGCCGAATGGCCGGGGTGAATATCACCCAAACCACCGGAGTACCGGGAGGGGGTTTTGATATTCAGATACGGGGGACTAACAGTATAGGCGCGGGCAATGACCCGCTGTATATCGTAGATGGGGTTCCGTTTTCAGGAAATTCTCTGGGTATTGCTACCAACAATGCTCGGGTAATTCCCGGTAGCGTCTCTCCTCTTAATGCCTTGAGTCCTTCTGATATTGCAAGTATTGAAATACTAAAAGATGCCGATGCGACGGCTATTTATGGTTCGCGCGGGGCTAATGGAGTGGTTTTAATTACCACAAAAAAAGGAAAGGGGGGTAAAACCAGCTTATCGCTGAATATGCAGACGGGAATTGCTGAAGTGGCTCAGTTTGTTGACCTGATGGATACCTCACAGTATCTGGAGATGCGCAGAGAGGCTTATGCCAATGATGAGATCACCACTTATCCTTCCAATGCTTTTGATGTTAACGGCACCTGGGAAGACAACCCGGAAACCGATTGGCAAGAAAAGCTATTGGGCAATCAAGCGCAGTTTCAGGAAGTAAACCTAAGATTAAATACGGGTAGTGCACAAACGCGATTTTTAATAGGTGCCAATCTTAGAACCGAAAACACGGTTTTTGAAGGAAACAGTGACTATACCAAAGCTTCGGTGTTGAGCGCGATGAATCAACAGTCTGCTGATGATCGATTTGCTGTCAATCTTTCCTTGAATTACGTAAGTGAGGATAATGTATTACCCTTGTCTGATCTTACCAGTCAAACCCGCATTCCGCCAAACTCCCCAGAGGTGTATACGGAAGACGGGAGTCTCAACTGGGCAGGCAACACTTGGGGGAATCCTTATGCCGCCATTTTAAATGAAAGCTACCGGTATAAATCAAACAACTTAATTGCAAATGCGACTTTTTCCTATGCGCTTACAAAAGCGCTGAGCTTTAAGGCGAATCTGGGTTATAATCAAATCGAGATGGAAGATAAACGCCTCTTCCCTTCTACGCGATATAACCCGGCAGCCAATCGAGACAGCCGCTACTCGGTGCTGTACAGCAACACCGCCTCAAGGGATTCCTGGATCGTGGAGCCTCAGCTTACCTACGAGAATCGATGGAAAAAGCTGGATGTATCGCTGCTTGCAGGGGTTACCGTACAACAGCAACGGGAAGAACAATTCTATGTATCTGCTCAGGGATTCCCAAGTAATCAGGTATTGGATAATCTGGCGTCAGCCACCACAACAACTATTTTGGATAACGGATCTTCACAATATCGCTATCAGGCCTTTTTCGGTCGTGTTAATTTAAACTGGGATAAGAAATACATGCTTAACCTTACCGGGCGTCGCGATGGAAGTAGCCGCTTTGGAACCGGCAATCGCTTTGCCAATTTCGGAGCAGCAGGTCTAGCGTGGATTTTTACTGAGGAAGCATTATTTAAAAATCAAAACGTATTGAGCTTCGGGAAACTAAGGGCGAGTTATGGAATCACCGGAAACGATCAAATAGGCAACTATGAATATTTAGATGCTTATACCCTAAGTGGTCGCAGTTATGGTGATCTTAACGGTCTTGCTCCGGCGCAGCTTTTCAATCCGAATTTTAGTTGGGAAACCAATAAAAAACTAGAGCTGGCTCTGGAAACCGGCTTATTGAATAACAGGATCTATGTAATTGCAGCCCTCTTTCGAAACCGCTCCTCCAATCAGTTAGTAGGTATACCTCAGCCGGGCACAACCGGCTTTACCAGTTTACGTGCTAATCTTAACGCCGAAGTTGAAAATAGAGGCTTTGAGCTGGAATTGCGTAGTGTGAATTTGGATGGCAAAGACCTAAGATGGGTGACCACGTTTAACTTCACTCTACTTAAAAATGAGTTGCTTTCGTACCCGGGGTTGGAAAACTCCACCAATGCTAATCTGTTGGTTATTGGCGAATCTTTAAATCTGGTACAATTGTATGAACTTCAAGGGGTAAATCCGGAAACCGGTATTTATGAATTCCGTGATTTTAATGGAGACGGAAGCATTAGTTTCACCGAAGACCGAAAGTACATACGCTCCTACGATCCGAAGTATTTTGGGGGGCTGGGTAACGAAATATCTTATAAAAATTGGAACCTGAGTTTCCTGTTGCAATTTGTAGGACAGGATAAAAACGGGCTCATCACCAACATCCCGGGAGCCATGATAAATCAACCGGTAGCTGTGCTCGACCGTTGGCAACAACCAGGAGATGAGGCTACCTATCAGCGCTATACAACCGGGAGAAATTCAGCCGCCCTTACCGCATACAACCGTTTTGTAAACAGCTCCGGTAATTTTGTGGATGCTTCCTTTGTACGGTTAAAAAATGCTTATCTATCCTATCGTATTCCTACAGTATCTAAGACTATTACGAATGCAAGTATTTTTCTTCAAGGTCAAAATCTTATGACATTCACTCCTTTTGAGGGCGCTGATCCCGAGTCCGGATTTAGTACCAACCTGCCGCCCCTACGCCAATTCAGCCTTGGCCTTCAAATACAATTTTAAAACTACTATTATGAAACCTATTCTCCTATATACCCACCTAAAACCTTTTCTCGCCTTTTTGGTGCTACTCAACCTGATATTGACAGGTTGTGAATCGTTTATTGAAGTAGACCTGCCTCCCGGGCAGCTTACCGGTGCAGCGGTATTTACAGACCTGAGTACCGCTGAGGCTGCACTCACAGACATCTATGCGCTTCAGCGTGATCAGGGTATACTCAGCGGTGGACGAAGTGGTATAGCTTCTAATCTGGCGCTCTATGCCGATACCTATGAACAATTTGGATCCCAAAGCAGTGATCCCTATTTCTTTTTTACTCATTCTGTAAGCCCCGATACACGTACCATAGCCAATTTCTGGAATACTTCTTTTAACAGTATTTACGCAGCAAATGCACTTATCAAAGGCATCCCTGGTTCTGACGCTCTTGATGCAACCGCCGCTGAGCGTCCTCTAGGTGAAGCGTATTTTATCCGTGGGTTGATGCATTTTTATTTAACCAATCTCTTTGGACCTATTCCTTATGTCACCACCACCGATTATCGGGTAAATCAAGAGCTTTCAAAAAAGCCCGTAGATGAAGTCTATACTCAAGTAGTGCGTGATCTTATTCAGGCAGAAGCCTTAATCCCGGAAAGTTACAGTTCTGCGGAACGTACTCGGCCCAATGCCTTTGTGGTAAAGGCGCTATTGGCTCGGGTTTACCTCTATCAAGGCGAATGGCAAAAAGCCTATGATAAAGCCGGGGAAGTATTAGCGTCTGAGTTGTATACTTTGGATATTCCCTTAGATCAACTTTTTTTAAAAGAGAGCAAAAATACCCTCTGGCAATTTATGCCTCAGAATGCAGGAGCGAATACGCTCGAAGGACGCAATTTTATATTAAGCGTGCTTGGCAGTAATTATGCCGCTTTTAATCCTGACTTTGTAACTAGTTTTGAACCGGGAGATTTACGAATAGAAAGCTGGATCGATAGCATCACCCAGAATGGTATCACGGCCTACTTTCCCATTAAATACCGGGAAGAACTTAGTACTGCCTCCTCACTGGAGTACAGTAAAGTCTTAAGACTTGGAGAACTTTATCTGATACGGGCAGAGGCAGCCTGGAGGCTGAACCGGATTCCCCAAGCTCTTGCTGATCTCAATGCCATACGCCTACGGGCAGGCTTGTCATCTTTAAATGCTGCGACTTCAGAAGAACTTGAAGACCTGATTTTATCGGAACGCCGGGCAGAACTCTTTACCGAGTTTGGGCATCGCTGGTTTGACTTAAAACGATGGGATAAAGCGGAGACCGTACTTCAAGAAAGCAAACCCGGTTGGGGTGCCCAAAGCTACCTGCTTCCTATTCCTGAAACCGAATTAGGTGCTAATCCAAACTTGCTCCCCCAAAATCCCGGATACTGATGTTTAGATTATTGACCACCCTTGTACTATTTGTTGTGGGCATAGGAATTCCCTATGCCCAATCTAAGAAACTACCTGATCTAGATGACTATAAGCTTTGGTATTCACTAAAACTGCAGAGCACTTCCCCGAAGGGAACTTGGATGGAACTTTACAAAGATTATGAAAAGCTACAGGATACCACCGAGATCCGTTCACTGTCTGGTGACAAACAATATGCGTTTACTAATATCCAAAGCGTAACGCTCGATGAAAATTGGTGTTTCTACAAGAGCCAAACCGGTATTGGCATCGTGAATTTACTAGAGGATACCCAAAACCATTTTGAAGGGTATAGCGCCTATACGTATATTCCTGATCTACATATGCTACTACTTGAAAGCAGGAGCGGAACAATTGACCTAAAGCTTCTGAATCTAAATAACGGGAGACAACAAGATCTAACGGGCCTAGAGGATTACGCTTTAAACGCCCAGAAAACTCAGGTGGTTTACGCGCTACAGGATACAAGCGCTCCCAGACTTGAAGTTTATGATCTTGAAACAGGAACACGAAAACCGATACCGCTTAAGTTAGAACCCGGAACGCACAACAGATTGATCTGGAATCCCGATTCTAGTAAAATTGCATGGTATTATACTCCACAGGGGACTAAGGAACCGGAACTCTTTTGCTATAACCTAGGCGATAAAACCTTGATGGCCTTTAATGCCACCAACCGCGCTGAATTTCCGGCGGACAAACAGGTAAACAAACCCTTTACGCATAAGCCTTTCACGTTCTCCAAAACCGGTGATTGCCTGTTTTTTCGAATACAAAGCATACCAAGACGGACATTAGCCTGGGGGTCCGGTGTAGAGATTTATCGCAGTAAGGATGTGTATGAAGTTATGAACCCTCGATATGTGGAAGCCCATATCAACACGGCTGATTATGGGGTTTGGAATCTGAAAACCAATGGGTATCAACAGCTAACCGATTCACTTTGGCAGACCAGTTACCTTACCGCCAATGATAGCCTGATCTTACTTACCCATTCCAAGCCCTACCATCCTAGAATTAAACTTATAAATGATGCCGATATTCAATTGCGAAGCACAATGACCGGTGATTCCATCTACGGCGCCTCTAAAATTGAAGGGATCACATCCTATACCGGTATAGAACCCCATGGGCGTTTTATGTATTATTACAAAAACGGAAGGTGGCAGATTTATGATATCCAAAGGAAGGTGGAGATAGACCTTTCCGTCTACATCCCAACACCCCTGTCTACTGCAGATCCCTCACAAAGTGTCTTTTCTTTCCCCTATGGCTTGGCAGGTTTTGATAAAACCGGTACGCAACTATTGGTTTACGATCAGTTTGATATCTGGCAGGTGGATTTAATTAAACTTCAAGCCAAGCGCCTGACTCAGGGGCGGGAACAAGGTCGAACTTACCGATTGATAACCGAACCTAAAATCTTACAGGATTGGGAAGGTACTTCATTATTTACCCCTGACGTTTTAGATTTAGAAAAGCCCCTGTATTTAAAAAGTAGTGATGAGGCATACAGGAGTGGTTTTGCATGTTATGCCAACGGAAAACTAAAAAATATCGCTTTTAAGGCTTCACGGCATTACAGTCCGAAAATAACAGAAAATGGGTTATACTATCTGGAGGAAAATCAAGATCTGCCGCCACGGGTCATGTTCTGGAATAGGGCTAACACAACACTCAAACGGGGCTATCAGTCCAATAGACACTATACGCGCTTCACTACCGGAAAAGCCGAGTTGCTGCAGCTAGATAATGAAAAACAAATGGACGGGTTACAGGCTACACTTTTATACCCTTTTGCTTACGATGCGTCAAAGTCCTATCCTATGATTATTGATTTGTATGAGCAAAATGCAGGTGCCATACATCACTACTCCGTTCCTTTTCTTGGAGACCGTAAGGGGATAAATTATACGCGGCTACGGAGCGAGGGATATTTCGTGCTGTGTCCCGACTTAACGTATAAGTCTAACCAACCCGGTGAATCCTCAAAACAAAGCATTGATTTGATTTTGAAAGAAGTTCTTAATAACACCGCTATCGATTCTAAGCGAATAGGCCTCAATGGCTATTCCTTTGGAGGTTTTGAGGTTAATTATATAGTTGGGTCCGGGGGACGATATGCTGCTGCAGTCTCCGGTGGTGGACTTAGTGATCTGACACGAAAATACACCACTGTTGACGGGGTGGGTAATACTAAATTTTATCATCTGGAAAATTACCAGGGACGTATGCAAGGCCCGTATTATGAAAACCAGCAGGCTTATATGGATAACAGTCCCATTTGGAAAGTAGATCAAGTGAACACGCCACTACTCCTTTATGCCGGTAAAGAAGATTATCATGTGAATCGCAACCAATCAATAGCCTTATATCTAGGATTAAAGCGCGCCGGTAAAGAATCAACCTTATTGCTTTACCCGGATCAGGGTCATGCCTTTTCAAATCTTAAGGCGATACAGGACGTAAATGATCGTATTTTAGCATGGTTTGAGCATTATCTTAATGGGGATCAAAAACCTCTGTGGATGAAAGCAAATGCCTATTAAAATAGAACCCGCACATGATGCGGGTTCTCTCTTAGCCTATTGAGGTATTTGATACAATGGCGTTTCACACATTGTTCCATCTAACTCAAATAGGTTACGCGTACCATCGGTACAGGGAATTCCTGTATCAATAGTACTACATTCAACCCCGGCGTCTCTACACTCCAGCTGAACATTGTCGTAATAATACCCGGGTACCTGGGCATTGCTCGCAGCATTTACTTTTGCTGCACTTGTCATAAATGCTCCTCCCAGGGCCAGTCCAATGGCTGCTACCGGTAAGAACACTTGCTTTTTTAAATTTTTCATAGTTGTAAAATTTAACGATTATTGACCTACTCTAGTTCAGGTTTTCGGTCGTACTCCTGATATCGGCCGATATATTTTAATTGGGTATTACTCTATTTTGTATTGTTTTTTGATAGTGTATCAAATAAGTTCCACAAATTGCATAGACTTGATTATTCTTTAGCGCAAAGTCCATCAATGGTTTCATCCCTGGATGCTGCAGGTAGAGGCTATGCGTATACAAGCCCTTATTGAGATCATAGACATCAACAATAGAACGTCCATCATCCAGCTCTGGCTCGTACTTACCCAGACGTTTAGAATGAACATATAGTTGCTTGCCTGAGGTGGCTATAGTATTAGAAACGTGAATAGTATTTGATCCTAGTTTACGTTGGCCTTTTCCAGCAATCGTGTCTATTTGTAATTGTGCAATACTGATCGTATCGATAAGCTTTTTTCTATGAACCTCATTGAGATTGGTATCCATTATCAAATATTCATTCCGAAAGCGGTATACATAAATTAAGCGCTGCAACTCCTCATTAAAGGTCAAAAAACCTTCTACGTCAAATATGCCGTCTACCTGTCGTTCTAGTATTTGTGGAACTAGTTTAAAACCAGAGGTATCTGCATAAGAATACAACCCCAGTTCATTTTCATTGGTGGCTGCCGCTCTAGAAGTAAAAGCATATCTATTTGATGCTAAAGGCTGCAGTTTGGTAAAATAAAATGGTGTACGCCGGGGAGTTATTTTCCTGCTTTGTAAGGCTCCACTAAAGAGCACCGGTACTGTACCATCATAGAGCAATAACATAGAATCGTTTACCTTGACTTTAGAAGCCATGAATTTGATATCAGAGGCATTTTCAAGCTTTATCTGTGAAGAACTGGAATCTGAAAGCTTTTTATCAAAGCTTACTAAAGTAAAGGGAGCGGTTGAATTTCCCAGATAGATACTATCTGCGGTAATCCCAGCTATATAATAGGAATTCACTCCTAAATCAAACACTTGCTTTTGATCAAATACGTGCGGAATATATCTTCGTATAAAAGCATTGTTTCGATGTATTTGCTTTTCTGAGGTCAAAAAAAGTACAATTACCATAACACTACTAAAAAGCATCCCAGACCCTAAACGCAATAGTCCTTTAGCTAAAGATCTGTGCTGTGACTGATTGCTATAGGACAATCGATTTATAAAAAGGACTAGCAAAATCAGAATAATGCAGAAGCCATTAAAGAGTAAATGCTCCGTCCAACTTAAAGCTTCGAGAATGCCTCCGCATGAGCAGGGAACAAAATCGGCGTAATTGAGAATGATGATAATATAGGTGGTAAAAGCCGTCATCAAACACAGACTCCCATATAAACCAATATTTTTCGTTTTTGGAATTAACAATAATGTACTCAACACATATTCACTCAAAGGAACCAACCAAACTAGAATACCCGCATAGGCACTTAATAAAGGAGATTGCCCCAGTTGAATGCTAAAAGCTTCGAAGTCCAACAGCTTAGCCGTAGCGGCATAGACCCATAGTAACATGAAGAGGGGTACTACTCCCATGCTTGCAACTTGTTTTATATAACCTGCTTTTGACATACTTTGTGTTTACAGGTTAAAGGTATGAGAGGTGTTTGGGAAACAGTATGTTATGAGGGATTGAAACTCAGGTGTACGGGATTATTGGTGCATTTTACGGTACTGACTGGGTGCTACACCGAATTCTTTTTTAAATGCCTGCCCAAAATGTACGTAGGACTTAAAGCCTGTTTGTAAAGCGATACTCGATAGGGGGTCTGTGGTGGACCTAATGAGATGCTTGGCCTTATGTAAGCGCTGTTGCAATTGGTATTTAAATACGCTGGTCTGATAAAGTTCTTTGAAGCCTTTTTTAAGTTTATATTCATTAAGACCAAAGCGTACTCCCAAGATCTTTAAGGAGGCGATACGATCTTCCGGGTGGTCTTGGAGATAGGCTTTCACATCCTGAATATTTTGTATGTCTCGTGTGTTTTTGAGCGCCTCGAGCTTCCGTATCGGGTATTCTTTTTTTGAAGCATCCTCTTTCAGTAAAGGATTAAGACTTTGAATGCGGGAGGCCACTACCAGAAAGTTACCGGCAACTGCATCGTAACGCAACTTAAAAAGTGTACATTCTAAAGGTACGTTCAGCGTGTTTGAAGCTCGCAATTCTAATCTACAAGGTACACTAGGGTATTGTTTTTTTAGCAACTGTTTTAAACGCTTTTTAAAGATTTTTTTTGAAGCTGGCGTTAACAGATGTAAAAAGTTTTGATCAACGAAAGTGGGTTCTGCATCGAGGTCAAAATTTGTAGAAAGTATACTATGCTCTGGGTTGATCAAAAAGAGGTAGTGTCTCACCTTAAAAATACTATCAGCCGGCGCATTGAATATAAAAGGATTGTACGAGACTCTCAATTCCTGAGCCAGCATATTAAGCGATGCTGCAATGGCTTCAGTTTCATTGTTTTCGCCTGTACGAGGAATTTGGTAGTTAAAATTACCTTTAGCCATTTCTAAAATCATCGTCTTGATTTGTTTTGCTCGAGTGTTTAAGTAGTTCATACGCAAGAAAGGAATTAGTTGAAGCGATCATCACTCTCGAAAGCTGCTTAGGAAGTTCCATGCAGTTCTAATATCAAATACCAATTGGGTGGGGATAGCCGCTGATCCGTTTTGTAAATAAAATTGCATCATAATTTCAGTTACTGGATAATCAATGCGAAAAGCCAGAGCACGCACCAAAGCATTGCCATTTTGAGATAAGAAATCCCGTGCTTCTTTTTCAGAATCTATAATAGGGCGTACATCGCAATATACCGGATAAGGTTGGCCCATTTGGACGGCAAGACGATCTTGAACGACCTCTTCTGCTGCCTTAAGACTTAGACAAGCTTCAGGTTTATAATATAAAAACAGGATTCCCGCTTTAATCCGATATTCAGCATACGCGTTTTCGTAATCAGGACGCATAGTGAACAAGTTTTGTAAGGTTAAATGTATTAAAAAGCCTGTCTAGTTGCTTAATTATAAAGGATTTAATCTATAGTGTTGAGGAGTTTTATGAAGGTTTTTGGAGTTAAAGTAAAGTCTCAGGGATAAATAGTAAAGTTTAAAGGAATAATACTTGTTGAATTTTTAATGCTGATATTCAAGGTGTTAATAATTGGTTAGATTCGGTCTGATACAACCAAACTTCTTTAAAATGGCTCAAATCAAACACAACAATTTTCTGGATACCGTTGATAAGGTGATCACGGAAGCTAAAGCGGAAGGTATCGTACATTTGCGTGCTGAAGACAGACAACATACCGGTAGATGGCTTACGGTACAAGGAAAAGCTTGTTATCACTTTGGAAATACCGGGTATTTAGGTTTAGAACAAAATAACCGGATCAAATTAGGGGCCATGCAGGCCCTCTTGCGCTACGGTACCCAATTTCCTTTATCTAAAACCTATATTTCGCATCCGCTTTATGAAGAACTGGAAGAGAAGCTGCAGCTACTCTTTAAAAATCCTGTAATTATTACCAAGAACAGCACCTTGGGTCATCTGGCAGTCATCCCGACGGTGGTGCGGGATGAAGATGCTGTTATCTTGGACCATCAAGTACATTGGAGTGTACAAAATGCAGCGCAGCTCCTTAAAGTACGAGGAATACCCGTACAGCTTGTACGCCACAATAATCTGGAAATGCTGGAAACCCTGATCCAAAAACTTTCTTCTAAAGTTTCTAAAATATGGTATATGGCCGATGGGGTATACTCGATGTTTGGAGATTATGCACCGGTTAAAGAATTGTTAGCACTCACTAAAAAATATCCGCAGCTCTATCTCTACTTTGATGATGTACATGGAATGAGCTGGCGAGGTGCTAATGGGATGGGCTATGTATTGAGTCAGGTGGGAACCCTACCGGAACATGTGTTGGTATTTGGAACCTTAAGTAAATCCTTTGGAGCATCGGGTTCCGTTTTAATCTGTTCTAATAAAAAACTCTATAACCAAATCAAAAACTTTGGAGGTCCCTTAACTTTTTCAGCCCAGTTAGAACCTAGTGCGTTAGGTGCAGCCATAGCCTCGGCAAACATTCATTTGTCTGATGAGATTTATCGTCTGCAGGAAGCGCTGAATAATCGCATCGCCTACTTCAATCAACAATTGGTTATGGCCCATTTACCACTTATCGCGCGAAATAGTTCGCCGGTATTCTATATAGGAACCGGCTTGCCTGCTACAGGTTACTTTCTTGTAAAACGCCTGATGGAAGCAGGGATCTATGTAAACCTTGGTTTATTTCCCGCAGTCCCTGCTAAAAACACCGGACTTCGTATTACCCTCTCCAACCATAATGCTTTTGATGATATTGATCAACTGGTGGAGCAATTGATAAGCAATTATGATATCGCCCTTATGGCTACAGATAATTCCCGTTCTCGAGTGGGAAAAGCCTTCCGTATGGATTTTGTAGATGGTAAGCCCTTTGCCACCACTAACCAGGATTTACAATTTAAGGAATTTAAAAGTATTGCTGAGACTGATGCAACCCACTGGAATTCAACCCTAGGGAAATTCAATATGCTAACTTATGATGGGCTTGCCTATTTGGAGCAAAGCTTTACTCAGAATCAAGAACCCGAGCACAACTGGCGGTTTTGGTATATACAGATTGTGGATGATGCTAACTGCCCAGTATTGATGACTTTTTTAACCGAAAGTCTTTGGAAAAATGATATGCTGGCTCCGGCTTCGGTCTCTAAACTGCTGGAGCACCAGCGAAAACGTAATCCCTATTTACAAACCTCGCGGGTATTATCTTTGGGCTGCTTATTTACTGAAGGAAACCATCTTTATCTGAATGAAGAACACCCACAGGTCACCTTGGCTTTAAAGCAATTGTTGGAATACATTGAAAATCTGGCACAGACAAGGAAGGTTACCATGACCGTGCTTCGCGATTTTGATCTGAACTACAACTGGTCAAAGGCGATTTTGGATCAAGGCTATATTCCCATAGATATGCCCGATTCGTGTGTATTGCTAGACTTACATCATAAGATCGAAGCTGATTATACCCAATACCTTTCTAAACGATCTCAAAAGCATTTCAAGAAAGATATCGAGCCCTATTTAAGTTTGGTTAAATCTAATGTGGTTCAACGGGTGAGTAGCGCAAACATTAAAGTCTATTACGAGCTCTATCTACAGGTTCAGCGTAAAAATTATGGACTTAATACCTTTACTTATCCTCTTGAGGCTTTTGAAGTCTTGCGCAGTCATCCCAATTGGGAATGCATTCTTCTTAAGGCTGTTGAAGATGAACGCCTATTAGGGGTTATGTTTTGCTATAAAAATTATTCAGGCGTTTATGTACCCAGTCTAATTGGTATGGATTATAAGTATTTAGAAGTATTTAAAACGTATAGACAGCTTTTATATCAAACCATTTTAAGAGCCCGAAAACTAAACATGAGACAGATAGATTTTGGGATGAGTGCCAATTTTGAGAAGCGCAAACTAGGGGCTGCAGTTCTGCCTAAACAAGCCTTTGTGCAAACTGATGACCATTTTTTTCTGGAGGAATTAGAGATGATGCGTACGGGGCACTCCGATTAATTTTTGAGTGACCAATAGATTATCTCACTATCCTAATGCTTTTGAACCTATCAATTTCTCCTTATGTACTCACCTGTCTAACTGATGTTACCATGTTTGCTACAACCCTACAAAACTTTCACCATGAATTAAAAACTCAAGTATTTGTAATACCTGAAACCCTGAAAAAGGCAGAGGTGGGGATTGAAGTTGCATCTAAAACGCTGATCTATCTCAAGGAGCTCGTAGAGCAGGAAGATTTTGAAGATGTACCTCATGAAATACACTTTTTTAAGCATCTTAAACCCTGCCCGATGAGTTATCTTATATACTTTACTGAGATGCGCACCTGTGAAATGAGAAAACCGAAAGCTGGCGCTTCTTTCCAGATTAGGTTTTATAAGAAGGAATTGCGCAAAATCAACAAATTCTTTAACCACAATATGCACTTTGTAAGGTATATGGAGGAAGAACACACCTATTTAGATCATCAGTTCTTTACGCGCAATACACAGCAGAATTTTCCAATGACCCCTATGCTGTACCACTACGATTATCCTGATTTTAGTAGTGCGTATGATATGCTCTGGGCTAAAGTGCAAGCCATGTATCGCCTTATACATTATATTCGTGATGCTCTTAAGTCTCTAAATTCTCCCATTGAAACTGTTCCGTTACCTCAGAAGCATCATGTGATGCTTTGGTCCGGGTCTAAAACAGCTTTAGTCGAACTCATTTATGCCTTACACGCGTCACAGTATCTCAATCATGGGTTGTCTGACCTTAGTACTTTAGTAGCCTCTTTTGAAGGTTTTTTCAATATTAAATTGGATGGAGTTTATAAAACGTATGGAGAAATCAAAGCCCGAAAGGGGAGTAGAACTAAGTTTTTGGAGGAGCTAATCTTAAAATTAGAATATAAGATGCGGCAGGATGACGTTTAATTTAGTAGTATAGCCTGCAGCAGATTTGAAGCATAAAAGCTTTGGAATATTTTGCATTTCGTATTTTCAAAAAGGTACTCTTTTTTCAAAGCCTCAAAAGGAAAACAGTAATCGGAAACCTTGTGTATGTCGTCTTGCCGTTGTGCTATTCAAACCGTTTCAAGCCTTTGGTCTTTACGTTATTCTTTAGGTTAAATCGCACATCTCACGTGAAACTATATAGGTAGGTATGGCTTCTTTCATTATAAATTTACTTAAAAGTCTTGTCACGAAACCTCGGGGTTGGTTTTTTTAGAATGAAACTGTAGCTCGAGGTTCATGCGTATCTGGAGGATAGAAACAGATACGCGCTCAAAAGGTAGTGTAATCATCTAAAAAAGAAGGTCTGATCATTTCATAAATGATCAGATTTACAAAGAAGCTGAACAACTTTAAGAAGTTTGACGCCAATTGGTTAATTCATAAACCGAATGGCGCCAAACAGCATATTTAGTTTCAGTCAAGGATAGCTCAGGCTATATTTTAGGAAGTTCCCATCCGTTATGGTAGTTCGCTCGAATAAGGGCATCTGCTTCAGGATTATTGAACGTTTGCGATTGCTCATCCCAATAAATTTTATTACCTGTTTTAAAGGCGATATTACCCATATGCGCTGTGATTGCTGCTCTGGCTCCTGCTTCGATATTACACTTGAGCTCGGTAGGCGTGTTATTACGTATAGTGTCAACAAAATTTTTAGCGTGATTGTCTAACGCATTACCTTCACGGTCTTTCCAAGAAACCTCCGGGGTTTTATCAATCCATTGATCGTTTTGCCTTTCCCGCTCGGGAACCACTTTCCATCCTCCTCGGTTGACGACTAAAGTTCCATTATTTCCAATAAATGCAATACCTTCTGTTGAACCATAATTACCCCCATCAATACCAGTAGCATGCTCCCATAACAGATTGAAATTTTCAAATTCATAGACGGTTTGTAGGGTATCTGGAGTTTCAGAAGCATCATCGGGATAGGCAAATTTACCACCAGATGCCAAAATAGATTTAGGAGCGCCCGCATTCATCGCATACAAGGCTATATCTAATTCGTGAACTCCCCAATCGGTCATCAGTCCTCCTGCATAATCCCAAAACCACCTAAAATTAAAGTGAAATCTATTCTCATTAAAGGGGCGTGAAGGTGCGGGACCTAACCACATGGTGTAGTCCACTTCTTTTGGAGGCGTTGTATTTGGCTTTACTGGAATGGGATTCATCCAACCCTGATACGACCAACACTTTACTAAACGTATAGGACCTAGTTTTCCTGATCTAACATAGTTAACAGCCTCATCATAATGTTGCCCACTTCGTTGCCACTGTCCCACCTGAACCATTTTAGTGTTGTAGCGTTTGGCTGCGTCAAGCATCACATTACATTCTTCGATACTGTTTGCTAATGGTTTTTCTACATACACATGCTTATCAGCCTGTAAGGCATGCACAGCATTTAAACAATGCCAATGGTCTGGTGTACCTATGATAACCGCATCAATAGCTTTATCCTCTAAGAGTTTCCTATAGTCAGTGTAACGCTTCGGTGCAGTACCAGTATTTTTTTGAAGTTCTAAAGCGCGTTTATTTAGAACCCGCTCATCAACATCTGCTAAGGCAATACACGTCACATTAGGCAATTTTAAATGTGCCTGCAAATTAGACCACCCCATCCCGTTGCAACCTATAAGTCCTAAATTAATACGGTCATTAGCTGAAAACAAATGAATAGGTTGTGCTAAAAGGCTATTGGTCAAACTTAAACCTGCGGAGGCTAAGGCAGTTTTTTGTAGGAACTTACGTCTGGGTAGTGTTCTCATATATAATAGAATAAAGGTTAGCCCTTAAATATAGTCATTTTTACTATATAGATAATTATTAGGGTGTGCATATGATCTCTACTAACGGCTATTTATGGCTACAGGAAAGACAAGATGCTATACACAAAAATCACAATCCAAAAGCATATAGGGTTGCTCTCGATGTTTATAAATGATAACCTGTGCTCAAAACACGCGATACGATTCCCAATCTTAACTGGAACAGGCAGCGCGGAAACATCAATGTAAGATGTGCGTATTTCGTATTTCTACTTTTGTATTTTGTATTTCCGTTTTCGCATGTTGAAAAAAGTCTCAGGTTTTTCAAACCATAAACGGTAATCAGCAAACAGAAACCTGCCAATTGCCAATTGCTACTGCTAACTGTTGATCCGTATTTCTAATTCCTGATTTCTAATTTCTAATTCGTTGTGGGATTTGACTTTTCTAACTTCAAACAGTGAACACTAAACAAAGGGCTGTCTTTTGCTTGAAGGGATGGGATGAGCGAATGTGCAGAATTCCCAGACAGGTGCAATATCCCCCAATGGTCGAAATGACGATTCGGTTCGTATTTCGTATTTCAAAAAAATCGCAAGCTTATCAAATTCAAACACCAACCCCAAATCCTATACGGTAAACAGCAAACAGAAACCTGCCAATTGCCAACTGCTACTGCCAACTGTTAATCTGCATTCCGTATTTCTTCTTTCGTACTTCAGTATCTTATAAACACTACATAACCGGAAGTTCTAAGGTCACCGTAGTTCCTTGATCTTTTTGAGACGTGAGATGGAAGGTGCCGCCCAGTGCTTCGCAGCGTTCACGAACGAAGCTTAATCCCAGTCCGTAACCCGTTTCTCCTTGTGTTCCTTTTTGTGGGATTGCCCTACCGGTACGCACCGCTTCGTGGGTTTCAGGAGTCATCCCGATGCCGTTGTCTTCTATACTCACGTGAAGGATTTTAGCTTTTTGGGAAGATGCCAAGTGCATTGCAACTTGAACTTTTCCGTTGGTCGGCGTGAACTTTAGCGCGTTAGCAATAAGGTTCCCAATGATAGGAAGCAGATTTTTGCGGGGAAAGCGCAGGACCGAAGGGGTCGCACGCACATTAAATGCGATGGTTTTAACTTGCGCTTGTGGACTGTATAAATCGGTTAGTTTTTTGGCTAAGGCTTGAGTGTCATAATTGTGGAGCTGCTGGTCCAGAAGCGGGGTATCCTCTAAAATAGCTTCGGTTAGTTGTAGCAAGCTGCTGGCGGTTCCAGCGGCATCGCGCAGTAAGCTTTCCAGATCGCTGCGCTGCAAGCTGCTTAAGCTGGTGGTTGAAAGCAACTGAGAGAGTCCGCTTAACGGACTGCGAATGTCGTGTGCCAGCCGGCGCTGCATACGTTTAGAATCGGCTAAGGCTTGTTCTAAAAGCTGCTGTTGCTTCTGTTGTTGTAGCAAACGTTCCAGTTCTTTGGCAATCAGATGCAATTGTTCTTTTTGCTCTTGAGTTAGTGAAGTTTTATCTTTTCCTGCGACACATAAACTGCCTACGGTCACGTTTTGATCTAGCTTAAGCGGAATCCCGTAATAGAACACATAGCCTTCATCTACCACATACGTAGAGTCTTTAAAACGAAGATCTTCGGCTACCAGCGATTCAAAATACTGCTCCTGTTCAATGGTTACATTACAAATGGAAGTTTCTCTGGGCTTTTGTGTGGCTTGATTCTGGGTTCCGGCAACGGTCCATTGGGTATAGGCATCGATTAAATTCACCTCAGAAAGTTGCGTGCCCGTGACTTTGGCGGCGAGTTCGCTCAGCAGTTTAAAATCTTGTACAAGCTGCTGGTAATCCAGATCTAAGTCGGCCAGACTCTTTATGCGTGAATACTCTTTTGAATGCAATGCTCACTGATTTAGGGAAGGCAAAAATATCAAAATCTCTTTTGTAAAGGAGGAGGATCGCAAGTTTAAAAATACTTTAACACAGCGGCTTAGCCCCATAAAAAAATCCCCGGAAGAAAAAGCTTCCGGGGATTGATCTAAAATGCTAGAGTCCGTAGGCTAAAGCGTGTGGTACGGATTAATAACCCGGATTTTGCCAGTCGGCTTTCATATCCGGAGACAGGTTAGAACCGTCTTCATTGAGCAATCCGTCTATAAAGGATTGCGGTACCGGACGCAGTTCGTGCTTATTCTCAGTGATATTGGTAGCCTGCGGATTAAACGCACGCGCACGCTGAATCAAAGTTCCCGTACGAGAAAGCGTTTCCCAACGCATCCACTCGCCCAAATGCTCACGGGTACGCTCATTTAAGATAAAATGAAGGGCACGCTCATACGACCCGGAAACGCCTAAAGCCGCGAGCACCGCCTCATCTTCGTCAGGTAGGTTATCTGGGAAGGAGGTCAAACTCAGGTCAGAAGCCGCTGTGGTTACTTCCACATCCGGATTAGAAAGGTAATAGGTATTCATATTCAAATTGGAATTGACATAATTGGTAGCTGCCGAACCGGTATTGAGGCTGTTGTTTTCAAATGCAACAGAGCCATCGATATAATACGAACGATTTTCTCCTGCTTTCCAAGCAGCACGCGCACGTACGGTGTTGAGGTCGTTCATCGCATTGCCGTATTGCTGTAAACGCGCATAACACTCTGCACGCAGCAAGTAGGTTTCTGCCAGGCGTGCCATAGTCACGTCACGATGCGCATCTCCTTTTTCTGCGAAACGAGAACCGTCATCGGTCTTGTTGATGCCGGCGAAAAAGTTTGAAATCGGTGTACTCTTAAAATCAGGCGAAACATACTGCCCATTTTGATACAGCACTAACGAGTTGGGTACAAACTGTCCCGGAGTACTGGTTAGCGAACCTGAAGTCTCGGTTTGACGCATTCCTTGACGCCATTCGGGTAAGCGACCGTCAACGTCTGACCAATTTGGGTTTTGAATATTGGCACCAAAGGTAAAATCGTTATAAGTATCGTCATCTTTTGTATTCAAGATCATTACAATTCCGGGATCTCCTAATTCCACTCCGGCATCGGCGTTGATCACATTGTTTACACCATATACCGTTTTGAAGGTTTTCCACATACGCGAATCATTCACGTGATCAAAAACCGCATAGGTATATTCGGTAGGACGCAGTCGCTGAAAATCCATACCTCCAATCCATACGCCACGACGTACCCAACCTCCTGAGAAATTAGAAAATTGTGGGGTGAAATAATTATACGTACGGTTTCCGAAACGTCCTGTAGTCGATGCATCTGCATTGTGCGGCGCAGCCATTAGAATTTCGTCTAACTGCTCAGCTTCACTGTCAACACCCGTCCAGTTGGCATATAAATCACGGTAATCTGCAGCGAGACCACCTCGTGCGTCAATCGCATAAGTAGCAGCTTCGATCGCTTCATTCAGGTCTCCTTGAATGTATTCTGCATTCCAATCGTCGTTACGCTCAGAAGCTCTAAACAATAAAGCTTTGGTAAGGAAGTGTGCTGCGGTAGCTTTAGTCCACGTTACCCCTTTTCCATAGGTGTAAACTTCACCTTCAAAGTAATTGTAAGCTTCTCTAAAGTCAGAAATGACTTGTGCCCAAGTCTCTTCATCAGTTGCTCGGGTAAAGTTACGTACCACACCTTCGGCAGGCTCTAACTGCAATACCACACCTCCGTATTGTGCGGCAAGGCGGTAGTAATTATAGCCTCGTAAAAAATGTGCGTGCGCCAGGCAGCGGTTGCGGATGCCCTCATCTTCAATCACCTCGGCATTAGCGATTATGGTATTTGCCGAAGCAATCCCGTAATACATTTGATCCCAAAGCGCCGCAGGAGAGGTCGCGTTGTTGTTAGCCGCACCGGTTTCGGGCGTTGCACCTACCGGGTTTAAGCGGTTGTCATAGGTGTTCCACATTTCATTAGTGAGGTCATTGGCATTGGTGAACTCATCGGTACCGTAAAGGGTCAACCCATAGGCCCATTCGTACCCAAAATGCCATCTGATATTTCCGTAAAGGGAAACTGTGAGATCTTCAAGACCTTGAGCAGTTTCAAAATATTCTGTAGAGTACTGGTTGGTCAATTCTTCGTCGAGAAAATCATCTTTACACGAGGTGCTGCCCAAAGCGAGCGCGCCACAGAGTAAAATAGTACTACTTCTTTTTAATATATTTAATTTCATCTTTTTCTTTTTTGAATTCAATTGAGGATTATAGTCCGATGTCTAAACCTACAGCAAAGCTTCGGTTAAAAATGGTGGAGTTGGTATCAAAATCATACCAAGCAGCGCCTTGATAAATACTTCCCGGATTTACCGCTTGTACATACACTCTCAAGTTGTTTAAGCCCATTTTTTCGCTTTGCTCAGGAGAAAAATTATAACCCAGTGAAATGTTTCTGATCTTAACAAAACCGGCATCCTGAATCCCCAATAACCCTGAGAATTCATCCTGAGATCCTGAAGTCGCTTGACCTAAAATAGGCTTTTGAAAAGCAGCATCGGTATTATCTGGCGTCCAGTAATCGATCTCACGCTGGTTAGAACGTGCGGTCATCGCCTCACCACCAATATTGGCTTTATATCCTAAACGGGAGATGATAAGCGTACTCAATTCAAAACCTTTGTAGCTGAAAGAGTTGTTCCAACCTAAAGTCCATCGTGGTGTTGTATTGCCTAGGATCGTGCGGTCGTCTGCATTCATAACATAGTCGCCGTTCTGATCGGTAGGGCGCACATTACCCGGGCTGAAATCATATCCGTTCTCATTCCATAAGGCCATTTCTGCTTGATCTTCGGGAGTGTCTTGCCACAATCCTTCATTATCGTACCCGTAAATAACTCCAATAGACTCGCCGATAAACCAGTTGTTGTCTACCATATCATTTTCGCCGTAGGCTAATTCTTCGATTTCGTCACGTTGCCACGCTACGTTAAGATCTGAAGCCCATTGGAAACCTTTTTCGGTCGCTACCGGAATTAAATTCAGACTTGCTTCAAAACCTTTGTTGTTGGTTCTACCAATGTTAGCGATGGTAGAAGGGAACCCGGTTAGGGTAGGAATATTAACCGACATCAATAAATCTGAAGTATAGGATTTATACACGTTCAAACTACCCGAAACACGATTGTTAAACAAACCGAAGTCTACCCCTAAGTTGTACTGTGTGGTTTTCTCCCAGCCCAGATTTGGGTTAGCTAATGACAGTTGCGATCTGGAATAATACGGCTCATTGGTCGTATACCCGATTTGGTTCGAAAGTCCGTTAAATGGAAGGAAGATCGAAATAATATCTCCTTTAGTAGCGTAAGGATCTACCGCTGAGTTACCTGTAGTACCATATCCTAAACGCAGCTTCAAGTTATTCACCCAATCTGCATTCGCAAGAAAATCTTCCTGATCTAATCTCCAGGCCAGTGCGGCAGAGGAGAAGAAGTCCCATTTATTGCCAGCACCTAACTGTGAAGCACCATCCCAACGTCCTGAAACTGTAAGTAAATATTTACTGTCAAAACCATAGTTTAAACGCACCATATACGAACTCAATTGACGCTCGTTAAGGTTAGAGCCAATACTTACATTGTTTTCCGAATTGGTAAGGTCTATTGCTCCAAAATTATTCCACAACATAGAGGCTTTTGGGATATTGTTGGCAGACATTCCTGAACTTTCAATATTCCAAGAAGAAGCGGTTTGCAGTAAAGTTACATCAAGATTGTGTTTCTCTCCGAAGCTTTTGCTGTAGTTGATCTGGTTATCCAGCGTCCACGAAAAATCTCGTCTGTTGTTCAGACGCGCATAGTTAGTCCCTAAGGAACCGTCTGAATTGATACGGTGTGATGAACTTCCGTCAATATAAACCCCTTCTCTGAAGTGACGAAAGTCAGGTCCAAAACGTATTAAGTATTCTAGACCTTCTAAAGGTTGATAGATCTCTCCAAAATCAAAGGTAGCGCTAAGACTACCCAGTGCACGCAAGGTTTGCGATAATTGGGTACTCTTATTCTCTTCGCCAATGATGGTATAAATAGTGGTCTCACCTCCCGGGTTGATCACTAAATTACCATCGGCATCATAAGGTACTGCAATATTGTAGATGTTTTTAGCAGCGCCATAAATCGCATTAGGTACCGAACCGCTACGACCTCCTAAAGTTGAGAAACCATAATCCTGCTCACTCCACGACAGGTTAAAATTGGCATCAAACTGAAACCAATCTACCGGTTTTATACTCGCGCTTAAGTTAGCAGTATAACGCTCGTAAAACTGTCCTTTTTGTGTTCCTTTATTATTTACATAACCCACAGAACCGTATGCGTTGACTTTTTCGGTACCCCCACTGGCACTTAAGGTATGCTCGCTTAAGATTCCGGTTTGCGTTACAAAATCAGTCCAATCCGTATTGCGCACGCGAGAAGCATCAAAGCTTCCGTTTTGCCAACCTTGCAAAACGTTATCTCGTGAAGTCTGCCCATCAAGCGGACTGTCAAAAATATTGGTGTCATTCGCCAAAGTAGGACTGTCTGGGTGAGCATACGTCTCAGGATCGAGGTTGTATGCCGCCCAACGTCTAAAATCAATAAAGTCTGCTGCACTCATTGCCGGTGCACGATCTACGATATCAGAAGTGGTCACCGTACCCGAATAGTTAAGGGTAAATCGGCCGGTTTTTCCTTTTTTAGTTGTTACGATGATCACCCCGTTAGCCCCTCGCGATCCATAGACCGCGGTTGCCGAAGCATCTTTTAATACGTTGATCGACTCGATGTCTCTTGGGTTGATCGTTTCAATAGAAGAAGCTGAAAGCAGCGGTACCCCATCTACTACATAAAGTGGTGCATTACTCGCAGTTAACGAGCGGTTACCCCGTATACGTACCGATCCTACCGTACCAGGACGCTCACTGCTGGTAATGTCTACCCCGGCAGCTTTACCTTGTAAGGCTTGAAATACGTTACTCACGGGTTGTGTAAGCAGTTCTTCAGAACTTACTGAAGAAACCGCTCCTGTAAGGTCAGATTGTTTCTGCGTTCCATACCCAACTACCACTACGGCATCGAGTTCGGCACTGTCTTCTTCCAAAGTGATCGTATAGGAGTTTTGTGCACCTACGACTTGCGAAATCGATTTCATTCCGAGGAAAGAAAAAAGCAAGGTCTCTCCTTGAGCAGCTTGTAAGCTGAAGTTACCATCAAAATCGGTTTGTGTTCCGCGCTGAGTGCCTTGTACCAAAACATTAACTCCGGGCAGCGGCATTCCGTCAGCATCAGTAACGGTCCCGGTTACCGCTTTTTCCTGAGCCCACAAGCTGGTGGAGAGCATCAGTATACTGAAACACAGTAGAAAAAATTTGTTTGTTTGTTTCATGTGTATTAGAATTATTTAAGAATATTAAACGTATCAAGTACATTTGATCGTGAAAGTAGGTAAAGAAAACGTTTGAGGTGTCCTGTACTATGATGCTTTTTAGCTAGAGAATTAGTTTAATTTTAAGTTAAATCGTTTTAGAATCTAGGTTTACACGTAAGCATAAAAAAAGCTGTTCTTTAAACAGAACAGCTTTTTTGTGGAAGCGTTGCGCGAAAATGCGCTTCGACTATTTTAATACTATATCTTTTTTTTATCGAAATATGCTAAAAATATCTCGGCATTAATCATACCCCGGATTTTGGTCATACAGGTTTTCTTTAACCGTGATTTGCGAACTAGGTACCGGGAACAGGATTTGGTTCTCATCCATGGTCTGCATTCGGTTTTGTACATCTTCTGTAGCGATCCAGGCATTGATCGTACTCACAACGGTACCCGTACGTACCAGATCGTACCATCTTCTGCTTTCTCCTGCAAATTCTAGACGTTTGGCCGCTAAGAGCGTTGCCAGATCCACATTAGCAACCGGATCTAAACCGGCACGGTCGCGTATTTGATTGACGATCCCATCTACTTCAGCTTGTGTTCCGTTTGCTCCCATAAGAATAGCTTCGGCTTTCATTGTTAAAATATCGGTATAACGTAGGATTGGGTAATTTAATCCCCAGTCAAAGCGATCCTGACCGGCGCGTTCCAGATTTAAATATTTTGTATAAAAAGGCACCGGATTGAAATTTCCATTTTGATCGGTATATCCGTTTTGAATATCAAGATCGTCTCTAAGGTCGTCTGCCTCGTAGGCGTTGATCAAATCTGTCGCCACCTGTTTTGCAGTTTCCCCATTAGAAAAACCTACGCCATTCACGCGCAAATAGCCATCGGGCACCGGAAGGGAAGGGTATTCAGCTCCAACTCCTAAACCGCCTGAGAGGTATTCTATATTCAATACAATTTCGGCATTGTTCTCATTGTTGTAATCAAAAATAGCAGGGTACTCGCTCACAAAAGCAAAAGGTCCATTATTGATGATGTCATTAAACTGGGTTACTGCCAGATCGTATTCATCAGCATCTAAACCTGCGCCTTCAATTCCATAGGTAGGTCCGCTTCGGGTGAGGTACACGAGGCCTAAGGTAGCTTTGGCAGCCCACGAAGTCACTTTACCTTGGGCATCAGAACCATAAGAATCCGGGAGCAAATCGATGGCGGTATTCATATCTTCGAGAATCAAATTATAGACTTCAGCAACCGGAGCACGTGGGATCTCCAGAGTTTCGGTAGGCGTATACACCCGGTCAAACACGGGGACCTTACCGTAGGTGCGCACTAGATCAAAATAGAAAAAGGCTCTCCAGAAGAGTGCTTCTCCTATGATGCGGTTCAATACATCACCATCAGGTACCAACTCTTCATTGATCTGATCTAAAACCGTGTTGGCTCTAAATATTCCAGTGAAATCAGTGTTCCAGTTGTCTGCGACGATCGCGTTAGTTGCGAGCGAACGATCAAAGGCATTGATAGGATCGTAAGCACGCACACCTGTAGGTGAAACCGCATATAAATTGTCTGAACGGGTTTCCGAAAGGTAAAATTGATAAATAGGATAGCTCTGTAGCGTGCTGTATATTCCGTTTACGGCAGCTTCAAAGTCTGCGGTATTTCTGTAGAAATTATTACTTCCCTGCTCAGAAATAGGCGTTTGGTCGAGTTCGTCTGAACACGAAACTACCAATACAGCTAGCAGGATTAAGGTTATATATTTTTTCATGATGCTTTTTTTAAAAGGTGAAGTTTAGACCGGTAACAATTGATTTTGAAAGTGGAAAGGCTCCATAATCATCACCGTTGCTGTTAACGGCTTCTGGGTTAAAGCCACCGTAGTATTGGTCATTACCAAACCAGTTTTCTGCGGTAACATAAATGCGTAAGCCCGAAAATAGATTGGTGTCTATCACAGCGCCTAAGTCGTAGCCCAGCGTGATGTTACGTATTCTCCAGTAGTCTGAAGAGTATAACCAGTCTGTATTTTTAATACGACCAAAGGTAGAGTACGCTTTTCCTTCAATGCCGTTACCGGGATTTTCAGGAGATCTCCAGCGATCGCGAATAAACCCTAAATGGTTATCCTGATAGCCTTGCCCAGTTCGGTCAATCGCTCTACCAAAGGTGGAGTAGATTTTACCACCGGTTTGTCCCTGAACCAGAACGGTCAGGTCAAAACCTTTATACGTAAACGTATTGGTCATCCCATAAACATAATCGGGATTGGGATGTCCTGAGATCACACGGTCTGCCGGACTAATAACACCGTCTCCATTAGCATCAACATATTTAGGGTCGCCTTCCATCTGATTTCCGTAGAGTGCGGCGCCGTTGTCGATATCTTCCTGAGAAAGAATGCCGTCTTGTTGTACTACATAAAGACTGTATAGCGGTTGACCTACCTGAAGAATATTGTGTTCAATATCAAAAGAACCACCTAGGATCGGGGAATTATCCGGTCCTAATTGTTTTACCTCATTGGTATTGTGGCTGATGTTGAAATTAGTCGTCCAAGTAAAAGCACCGCCTTGTAGATTGCGGGTCGTTAACTCCAGTTCCCAACCGCGGTTCTCTACCTTACCAATATTGGTCACCGCTGACGAAAATCCGGAAGCGGTAGGTACCGGAACACTCAATAAAAGGTCTTTATTGGTTTTTACGTAATAGTCAAAAGAAGTAAAAATGCGTCCCTTTAAGAATCCGATGTCTGTACCAAAATTGATGGTTTCAGACTCTTCCCAGCTGAGGTTAGGATTGGCCGAATTGATAGGTACCTGCCCGGTTACAAAATTTCCACCGTAGGAATAGTTAGAGAATCCAATTCTAGAAATACTGGCGTAATCATCGCTAAAAGTGTTGTTACCTGCAAGACCCCAGCTTGCTCTAAGCTTCATATTGCTGATAAAATCAACATCAGCTATGAATTTTTCTTTATCTATATTCCAACCTAAAGATGCTGAAGGAAATACACCCCATTTGGTATCACGACCAAAATTAGACGAGCCATCACGACGTATACTCGCCGTTAGTAAGTACTTGTCTTTATAACCGTATTGCGCACGACCGAAATACGACAGCAGTACTTTTTTAGTTTCGAAAGTATAAGTGCCGCTGGCGCTGATGTTGTTTGCTGCATTGAGTGTAGTGATGTCATCAGATCCAAATCCCTGAGCTGCAAGAATGCGCTGATTGTCGTATTTAAATATACTGTACGATGCTCCACCTAATAAGGATAGGGTATGGGTGTCATTAAAATTGAGATCGTAGTTTACTGTATTCTCATTAACAAAGTTTTGCTTCTGATACGCGCTAAACGAACCAGCTGCCTGTCTGTTACGATCTACAAAGGAAGGTCTGAAGTATTTGTTCTTAGCTTCCGTATTATCTAAGTTAATCGAAGATTTAATGCGTAAGCCTTCAATGATCTCATATTCTCCATAAAGGGTGGTGAGTGTTCTAAAGATTTTATTCTCTCCGATGGTGTTTTCAATAATACGAATAGGACTCGGAACGCTGCGACCCCAAGCATAAGCCGTATTGTCGCCAATGTTATAATCCAGACCATCTTCAGAAATAGGTGTGGCAGAAACCACATAGTGCATCAAGTTGTCTTTACCTTCAACTCCGGGATCTTGGGTTACCGAATAGGATGGCGCGATGTTCACACCAAATTTAAGATTGTCACTTGCAGTAATTTCCACATTAGCACGTGCAGAATAGCGCTTGTAGTTTACGCCCAAAGCAATACCATCTTGATTAAGATGTTCTCCGGAAATAAAATAATTTACAAATTCGTTTCCGCCACGGGCTGAAAGCTGATAGCTTTTCACTTCACCGGTTCTAAAAAATTCGTCTTGCCAGTCGATATAATCCAGACCGGGATGGCCTTCCTGAAACCAGCGGTCATCTTTAATGAAGTTGGTGTCAAAACCGCCTAGAATGGCTTGACGTTCTGCACTGGTTTGATCTGCCGTACGACCAGCTCCCGAATTTACCCAGCGGGCATCGATGATCTCAGAAGCCCGATCAACCCATTCTTCCGCGCTAAGCATATCAAGCTTTTTTACCGTTTTATTGATCCCATAATAGGTGTTGAAACTGAGTTTGGGTTTGCCCAGTTTTCCTGACTTCGTCGTGATCAAAACAACCCCGTTAGAAGCACGTGAACCGTAAATGGATGCGGCTGCAGCATCTTTTAAAACCTGAATAGATTCGATATCCCCGGGATTGATGTTGTCTAAAGGATTTCCTGAGCCAAAATCGCCATTGCCATTTTGTGTGGACGGCTCTAATGGAAATCCATCAATAACATAAAGCGGCTGATTTCCGGCAGAGATCGAACCTGTTCCCCGTACTTGTACTGAAAAACTTTTTCCGGGAACCCCACTGGTTTGTTTCACGCGTACCCCGGCCATTTGTCCTACCATCGCCTGATCAACCTTACTGATAGGGCGTTGGTTTAGAATTTCGGTATCCATTGTAGCTACGGCAGTGGTAATGCTAGATTTTTTCTGCGTACCATATCCTACTAAGACAACTTCGTCGAGTTCGGCACTGTCGGCCTCCATCGTTATCGTATAGGTATTTGCGCTACCTACGGCTTGTGTAATCGATTTCATTCCGAGGTATGAAAAAAGCAATACTTCTCCTTCTGAAGCTTGAAGACTGAAGTTTCCATCAAAATCGGTTTGTGTTCCACGTTGAGTGCCTTGCACCAAAACGTTTACTCCCGGTAAGGGCATTCCTTGTGCATCAGTAACGGTTCCGCTCACTGACTTTTCTTGTGCCCAAGCTAAGCCTGTGAAAAACAGTATGCTTAAGCACGTCAGAATCCATTTGTTTAATTGTTTCATATTTTAAATAATTTGAGAGAATACTATATGAATTGATAAGTATTGCGTTAAAATTATGCTATTACAACGTTGTAGCTGTCCTGTACTTACCGTGCTGTGGTGTCCTGTACATTACGAATTTGAGCAATAAATAATAGTTTTCACAGGACGGCACAGGATAGCAAATGCTTCTTGAACTTCTAATTTTAGCCTAACTTGAAGCGCTTTGCAATGCATTGTATTTTCAATTTTCAACACTCTTTTATGCGTTTTTCTCTTTTTTCCACAGTGGTGGGTTGCTTATTGTTTTTTAGCTGTCAACATCAGGACACCCAAGCGGTCGCAACTGATGCGGCGCTTTGGCCAGAACTGACACAAACCGCTAAGCCTTGGACGCGCTGGTGGTGGATGGGAAGCGCGGTTGATAAACCCAACATCAAAGAACATCTAATCGCTTTTGAAAAAGCCGGATTGGGCGGCGTAGAGATCACTCCTATATATGGTGCTAAAGGCGAAGAAGAACAATTTCTCGAGTTTCTTTCTCCAGAATATTTAGAATTGCTTGATTATACAATCACTACAGCAGACAGCCTGGGGCTTGGTGTAGATATGGTTTTGGGTACCGGATGGCCTTATGGAGGCCCTCAGGTAGAGCGTGAATTCGCCGCGACCAAATTGGTTGTTCAAAAGTACGAACTCAAGCAAGGCGAGGTCTTTGATCAAGAATTAAAGCCGGATGCAAAAGAACGACAGCCAGCATCCCTGAGCGCTGTGCTCGCTTATGATACTAAGGGTAATTTTAAAGATCTAACCTCAGCTGTAACTGAAAACAAATTAAAGTGGACCGCGCAAGATGCTGCTTACACGGTGTATGCTTTGTTTACCGGCAAAACCGGGCAGCAAGTAAAGCGGGCAGCTCCGGGAGGTGCCGGCTATACCTTAGATCATTACTCTAGAGAGGCTTTTGAAGATTATGTACAACCGTACGATACAGCATTTGCCGAAATTCAAGGGCATCTGCGCGCCATTTTTAACGACAGCTACGAAGTTTATGGTACCGACTTTACACCGAAGTTTTTTGAATTTTTTAAACAATGGCGGGGTTATGACCTTAAACCTCACATCAATCTTTTATTGAGTGATAGCGATAACGATTTAGGAAACCGCGTCAAGAGCGATTATCGTGAAACACTGTCTGATTTACTCCTGCATCAATTCAATGAGCCTTGGACCGACTGGTCTAACCAACACGGATTTAAAACCAAATTACAAGCCCACGGCTCGCCGGGGAATCTTATTGATCTTTATGCTTCGGCAGATATCCCGGAGTGTGAGACTTTTGGTTCGATGCCTTTTGACATCAAAGGGTTTAGACGTGAGGATGAAAATATTCGCACGGGCGATGCAGATCCCGTGATGCTCAAATTCTCTTCATCGGCAGGTCATATCGCCGGAAAACCGCTTATTTCCTCAGAAACTTTTACCTGGCTTAGAGAACATTTTAAAACAGCCTTGTCTCAGGCAAAGCCCGAAGCGGAAGAATTACTGCTCAATGGTGTGAATCATATTTTCTTACACGGCTCTACCTATTCTCCGGAGCGCGCCGGTTGGCCGGGCTGGAAGTTCTACGCCTCGGTAAATTTTAGTCCGAAGAATACCATCTGGAAAGATGCTTCGGCATTGTTTGGCTACCTCGGCAATGTGCAGTCGGTTTTACAAGAAGGAAAGGCAGATAACGAGACCTTGTTGTATTGGCCTATTTATGACCAGTACAACAGCTACAAGGATGGGAATTTATTTTTTCAGTTTAAGATCCATTCTTTAAATGAGTGGTTGCTTGACACGCCGTTCTATGAGACTACAAACACCTTGATGGATAAGGGCTACGGAGTAGATTTTCTTTCGGATGCTTTTTTAAAGCAAGCTAAAGTAGAAAATGGAAACATCGTTTTACCCGGCGGAACTTATAAAGCTTTGGTAATTCCTGATTGCGAATTCATGCCGTTAGCCAGTTTAGAAAAACTGGTAGCACTCAAAAACGCCGGAGGTTCTGTGATCTTTACCGGCTTACCAGAAAGCGTTCCCGGATATTTTGAATATGAACAACAAACTGCAGCACTTCAAGACCTGATCGCCAAAAATAATCTAGCCATTACTGCTTTAGAATCAGGTTTAAGTGCGGCGGAAGTACATCCTGAAACCTTAGTAGGATCGGGATTGAAATTCATCAGAAGAGCTCAAGGCAATTCTAAGATCTACTATTTGGTCAATCATACTTCAGAGGCTATTGATACCTATATCCCATTATCAGGCACCGTTGATAATGCCGTGCTTTTAGATCCGCTTACGCGAAAAGTGGGTGCGGCGGCTGTTCGTGAGACGGAAGGGCAGGCTGAGGTTAAAGTGCAAATAGCTTCGGGCGATGCGTTGATCTTAAAAACCAATTGGAGTCTGCCTGAAGAACACTGGGCGTATACGACGCCGATGGCTGAAGGAATTCCGCTAGAAACTGAATGGAACATCAACTTTGAAGAAGGAGGGCCTACGCTTCCTGAGGCTGCGACTTTGAGTAGTTTAAAGTCCTGGACGACACTTGGCGCAGATGCTGAGCATTTTTCGGGCACGGCAACCTATACCACCACGTTTACTAAACCGGAAAGCGAAGCAGATACATGGCAACTTGATCTGGGAGATGTGAGAGAAAGTGCTGCGGTGTGGCTTAACGATAATTATATTGGTACTGCCTGGTCGGCGCCGTATCGTTTAGAGCTTGGTGCCTTACAAGCAGGAGAAAACACCTTGACCATTAAAGTGACCAATCTGGCGGCAAACCGACTTCGCGCTAAAGAATTGCGCGGGGAAGAGTGGAAGACCTTTTACGAGATCAATATGGTAAATAAAGATTATAAAGCTTTTGATGCCACCGTTTGGGAACCCACACCTTCAGGACTTTTAGGACCTGTTCAATTGGTGCCATTGGCTATAGAAACAAAATAATTCACGAGATATAAAACGAATATAGATGAAAAAACTACTGGTTTTAGCTGTTTTGGCAGCATTCAACTTTAATTGTGCGGCACAGCAACAAATCAATCGGGATGATGTGCTCGCAAAAATGGAACTTGCCAATGCGTATTTTATGAAGAAATGGCCTGATGTAGGCAAAACCATCATCACCAATAAAGAACGCCCGAGTAACATTTGGACGCGCGGTGTGTATTATGAAGGTTTGATGGCCTTACACGAGATCTACCCTAAAAAAGAATATTATCAATATGCTTTAGACTGGGCCGATTTTCATCAGTGGGGTTTCCGCAGTGGAAATGAAACCCGTAATGCAGATGATTATGATGCAGCGCAGACCTACATTGATTTGTACAACTTGCAACCCGATCCTGAAAAGCTGAAGAACACCAGAGCCTGTATGCAAAAGTTTTTGGTAACACCACAAAACGGCGATTGGGATTGGATCGATGCCATACAAATGGGAATGCCGGTTTTTGCTAAAATGGGCGTACTAGAAAATGATGCGCGCTATTTTGAAAAGATGTACGAGATGTATATGGAAAGCCGCAACGTTATTGGTGAAAAGGGTTTGTTCAATCCGGAAGATGGTTTGTGGTGGCGTGATGCAGATTTTGATCCGCCGTACACTGAGCCTAACGGAGAAGACTCGTATTGGAGCCGTGGTAATGGTTGGGTAATCGCTGCGTTGGCAAAGACGCTTTCGATCATTCCTGAAGATGCTCCGCACCGCGATCAATATATTGAAGATTTGCAAGCAATGGCCGAAGCCCTTGTAAAAGTGCAGCGCGAAGATGGGTTTTGGAATGTGAGTTTGCATGACCCAACGCATTTTGGAGGTAAAGAAACTTCGGGTACGGCTTTATTTGTCTACGGAATCGCCTATGGAATCAACAACAATTTATTAGACCGTGATGAATACTTGCCGGTAATCACAAAAGCTTGGAATGCGATGATCTCAGAATCGCTTCACGAAAATGGCTTTTTAGGTTGGTTACAATCTACCGGAAAAGAACCTAAGGACGGGCAGCCCCTATCTTATGAGAAGATCCCTGATTTTGAAGACTATGGTTTGGGGTGCTTTCTGTTGGCAGGAGCCGAATTGTACCGTTTAGAATACTAAAATTAAGGGATGCCTAAACGCTTAAAAAATATACTTATGCTACTTGGCTTTGCAGTTACGCTGCAAAGCCTTTTTGCACAGCGCCAAACCTATAATTTCAATAGCGATTGGCAGTTTAAAACCGGTGAGATCGAAGGTGCTGAGGCTTCAAATTTTGACACCGAAGGATGGACGAGCGTAACCTTGCCGCACGCGTACAATCAAGAGGAGGCCTTTTTAAAAGCCATTGATGAGCACAGCACGAGCATTGTTTGGTACCGCAAAAATTTTATACTTCCTGAAGCGGCAAAGGGACAAAAGATCTTTTTAGAATTTGAAGGCATCCGTCAAGGTGGAGACATTTATGTAAATGGAAAACAGGTAGGTTTACACGAAAACGGGGTGATGGCTTTTGGTTTAGATCTTAGCGATATCGTTGTATTTGACGGAAAGGAGAATTCTATTGCCTTGCGCATCGACAATGATTGGCATTACCGTCAGCGCAGCACCAATGCAACCTATAGGTGGAATAACATCAATTTTAATGCAAACTACGGCGGGATTCCTAAAAATGTATTTCTACACATTACCGATAACTTATATCAAACGCTTCCGCTGTATTCTAATCTAAAGACTACCGGAGTTTATGTCTACGCTACAGATTTTGATATTCCACAGGCAGCGGCTACCGTTCACGTAGAATCTGAAGTAAAAAACGAATATGACACATCTAAAACCTTTCAATATTCGGTAGCTGTTTTTGACCTGGATAATAAAAAGGTTGCTGAATTTTCGGGAGCGGAAACTAGCCTTAAATCGGGGGAGCGCACTATAGTTTCCGCAGCACAACATCTCAATGATTTGAATTTCTGGAGTTGGGGGTATGGCTATTTGTATACCGTAAAATCGATGTTGAAAGTTGATGGTACCGTCATAGATGAAGTTAGTACCCAAACCGGTTTTAGAAAGACAGAATTTAAAGAAGGAAAAGTTTATCTCAACGATCGCGTACTGCAAATGAAAGGCTATGCGCAGCGCACCAGCAACGAGTGGCCGGCGATCGGGATGTCTGTCCCGGCGTGGTTGAGTGATTTTAGCAATCGTATGATCGTCGAAGGCAACGGAAATCTTGTACGCTGGATGCACGTGACTCCCTGGAAACAGGATATCGAGTCTTGCGATCGCGTGGGCCTGCTCCAAGCGATGCCTGCCGGGGATGCCGAAAAAGATTCTCAGGGAGACCATTGGAAACAACGTACCAACCTGATGCGTGACGCAATAATCTACAACCGAAATAATCCCAGTATTGTGTTTTATGAAAGCGGAAATGAGTCCATCAGTGAGGCGCATATGGCCGAGATGAAAAGCTTACGCGATACCTACGACCCCTATGGCGGGCGTGCTATTGGTTCGCGTGAAATGCTAGATAGCCGTGAAGCAGAATATGGTGGCGAGATGCTTTACATCAATAAAAGTGCAGGAATCCCGATGTGGGCTACTGAGTACAGTCGGGATGAAGGGATGCGCAAATATTGGGATGAGTTTTCACCACCTTTTCATAAAGAAGGCGATGGACCTTTGTACAAAGGTGAACCGGCAACGTCTTACAATCACAATCAGGATCGGCACGCGATCGAGGATGTTATTCGCTGGCATGATTATTATGAAGCCCGCCCGGGAACCGGTCACCGCGTGAGTTCGGGGGGTGTGAATATTATTTTTTCAGACTCCAACACGCATTATCGCGGGGAACAAAATTACCGTACGAGTGGGGAAGTAGATCCGATGCGTATTCCTAAAGACGGCTATTTTGCACATCAGGTGATGTGGAATGGCTGGGTAGATACAGAAGAGCACGGCACGCATATGTTGGGGCATTGGAATTATCAACCCGGCACACAAAAAGATTTTTATGTGGTTTCTACCGGCGAAAAAGTCGAACTTTTTATCAACGGAACGTCGCAAGGCTTTGGTAAGAAAGCTTACAGTTTTCTGTTTACGTTTGAAGATCTAACGTTTGAAACCGGTAGTGTCAAAGCCGTGAGCTATGATGCCGAAGGAAGGATCCTGAGCACAGCAGAAAAGACCACCGCAGGAACACCACATAGCATACGATTGAAGCGTTTAGAAGCACAACTTCCATTTAAAGCTGATGGTGCAGATGTTGCCCTTTTTGAAGTGGAAGTGGTAGATAAAGATGGGCAGCGTTGTCCGCTTGATAATTCAAAAATCGAATTTGAACTGGATGGTCCGGCAATCTGGCTGGGAGGAATTGCAGATGGTCCGGATAATTACATTCAGTCGAAAGTGCTTCCGGTTGAAAATGGTGTAAATCGCGTGATGATTCAATCTACGACGCAGGCCGGGAGCATAAAGATCAAAGCGAAAGCTTCCGGAATCAAAAATGCTTCTATAGAACTAGATTCCGAAGCATTTGAAACCCAAAACGGATTGGCAAACGTACTCCCCGGTGCAGATCTGCCTTCGTATCTCGACCGTGGCCCAACACCTAAAACATCTTCTTTTTCGTGGAAACGTAAACCGGTGTTTATTCGTTCGGCGCGAACCGCTAATGAAGATGATGAGCCGTATCTGAGTTATGATGATAACGAACTCACCGAATGGCGCAATGACGGGCAAGAAAAAACCGGTTGGATCACCTATACCTTAGCCAAGGAAGCCGAGGTCAATACGTGTGTGATTAAATTAACCGGTTGGCGCAGAAAAAAATATCCTTTGCGTATTTTAGCAGGAGATGAGGTGCTCTTTGAGGGCGAGTCCTGGCAAAGTCTGGGATATATCACGATACCTCTAAAAACGGTAAAAACCAATGAGATCACGGTTCAGTTGGCCGGAGCTCAAACGGAGGAAGATGGGTTTAACGATATTGTTGAGGTTGATCCTGATAAAGAACTTGATTTATTTAAAGACGATAAAGCGGCAGCAGCAAAAGGGCAGTTGCGTATAGTAGAAATAGAATTTTATGAAGAATTATAAATCCGTTTATTCGGTATTCATATGGGCTTTAGGCTTTAGTTTTGTGAGTATGAACAGTCTTCACGCACAAAAGGAGGTCAAACTTTGGGAAAACGGAGTTCCTAATAGTAAAACCGATGCAGCCTATCAAGAAGTACAACACGCTGATAACGGGCACGTGTATGGTGTAGATAAGGTTACCGATCCTACCTTGACCATTTACGAGCCTGAAGCCGGCAAGGCCAACGGAACTGCCGTGGTGATTTGTCCGGGTGGTGGTTATGGGCATCTTGCGATTGATAAAGAAGGCTACAAGCTGGCTGCTTGGTTTGCCGAGCAAGGCGTAACCGGTTTTGTATTAAAGTACAGACTCCCCAGCGATGCGATTATGGAAGATAAAAGCATAGGGCCACTACAGGATGTGCAACGCGCCATTCGCTATGTGCGAGAGCAAGCTTCCACTTATGGAATTGATACTTCAAAAGTAGGGATTATGGGCTTTTCTGCGGGAGGGCATTTGGCCTCAACCGCAGCTACGCATTATGCTGATAAGGTTTATGATGCCACCGAAAGTGTTTCTGCAAAACCCGATTTTTCGGTATTGATCTATCCCGTGATCAGTATGCAAAATGGTATTACGCATCAGGGATCTAAGGATAATTTATTAGGGAAGAAAGCCTCCAGAGGCGCTGCGTATGCGTATAGCGGCGAGTATCAGGTAACGCCCGAAACCCCGATGGCTTTTCTGGCGCACGCCACCGATGATTATGCGGTTCCTGTAGAAAACAGCATTAACTACTACTTAGCATTAAAGGACGCCGGAGTTCCAGCGGAAATGCATTTGTATGAAGATGGCGGCCACGGTTTTGGAATGGGGCGCACCCGCACTGCCGATTCCTGGCCTGCGGCTTTGAGTTTATGGATGAAAAAGCACGACTTGATTACTGAATAAAAGGCATCAATTAGTTTACGCTAGACATCAAGGTGTCAGGTCGAGCGCAGCCGAGACCTTATGATAATAAAACGAGATTAATAACCTCTCGACTGCGCTCGAGAGGACGGTCTGCTTCGAACCAAATTAACTATACCTATGTTACCTACGCTCAAAAACCTCTCTATTTGTCTAATACTAGCTTTAGCTTTCACCTCGTGTAAAGCTCAAGATCCAGCTTATATTTTCACCTATTTTAAAGGAAATGGAGAAGACGGTTTGCATTTAGCCTATAGCACTGATGCTTTACATTGGCAGTCGTTGAATGATGACCAATCGATTCTTACGCCTGAAGTTGGCGAGCAAAAATTAATGCGCGATCCTGCAGTGATCAAAGGTGGCGACGGCGTCTATCATATGGTTTGGACCACCGGTTGGACGGAACGTGGAATTGGTTATGCTTCTTCTAAAGATTTGATCAACTGGTCTGAGCAGCAACTCATCCCGGTGATGCAACACGAGGAAACCGCACGCAACTGTTGGGCTCCGGAAATTACCTATAATGCGCAAAACGATGAATATATGATCTACTGGGCGACCACCATCCCCGGCCTTTTTCCGGAAACGCAATCTGAAAAAGATGCCGGTTACAATCACAGAATGTATTATACCATCACCAAAGATTTTAAAGCGTTTACCACGGCTAAAGTCTTATACGAACCCGGTTTTAACTCGATAGATGCAACGATTCAATGGGATGGTGAAAAGTATGTGATGTTCTTAAAAGATGAAACCCGCGAACCTGCGCGTAAGAACTTGAAAGTAGCTACAGCACAACATTTAACCGGACCGTATTCTGAAGCGAGTGCTCCCATTACCGGTAAGTATTGGGCAGAAGGTCCTACCGCTATTCAGAAGGATGGCAAGTGGTTGGTGTATTTTGATAAATATACAGAACATCAATACGGCGCTGTACAATCAACCGACTTAAAAAATTGGACTGATATTTCTGATCAGGTTTCTTTTCCTGACGGCATACGTCACGGTACTGCGATACAGGTTGCTCCTAGAGTGTTGAAAACGATTCAAGAGGCATTTCTCGATAAATAAGATTTATAAGTACAAGCACGCGATACAATCGCGCGCTAACGTGTGGGTATTAGTGCAACAGAAGTCTTCTTTAATAAAAATCCTTTATGCGTGAATTTAATTTTTTATGGGGTCGGTTTCTATTGTTTAAAAACTTTATGCCAATAGTTCTTTCCTTTTATATTTTATTAAGTTGTTTGGGGTATTTGATTAGAAAGGATATTTATGAAATTTGGGTTACTGGTTTATCTAAATGTCTTAATGTTCAAGGTGAAGGCTTGTCTATATTCTTCACGCTATATTATGTTTACTTCACTAGCTCTTCAATCTTTATTATTTATTCTCCTTTATTATTATTGGATAAAAAATATAGAAAAAATGGTAAGATTTTTTTAAATTTTTCTCTCAAACGAAAAAAAGATTTATCAAAAATATTGTTGAATATTTTTTTGATAGTAATATTTCCTCTCGTAGGTATTGTAGCTATTTTTTTGTGGTTATCATTTTACTATGTATGGAAACTATATTTCATTTTAGTGCTTTTATTTTCTTTGATTATATTAATTATTTTACCTGTGATTTTTTTGTGCCATATATTGCGAAAACGTTGATACGTGTGAAATTTTTAATTTACAATTAAAAAAACGGTTTCAAGCCTTCCCATTTTACGTTCCAGCTGCCGTCTTTTGGGAAACCGGGATTTTTAGTTTCGGCACCATCCCAACCCGCGCACATCATCGCCACCGCAGTAAGCAAACCGCCGTTACCGGGCATATACAGCGTTAAGCGTTCTTCTTGATAATTGTGACCATTTTTAAGATAGGTGTTGGTTTGTACATCCATGAACAAGGCATCTACAGCCTTTTCAGGCATTCCCAATCGCGCAGCGGTCATTGCAGTCATCGGAAAATCCCAGCCCCAGGTATCTTCCCAAGTCCATACTTCCCAAACTTTATCAAACGTATTGCGCATCGTAGCCTTGTTGAGTAAAGGCGTTTCCGGTAACATTCCATAAGCCCCAAAAACCGAAGGATGATCAGTTAAAAACTCGGGGTTGGTGTAGGAATCTGTGGCGCTTTCCGTGGCCAAATAATAATCTTCCTGAACCGGCAAATCCGAAAGTTTTTCCAGAACCTCCGTCCATTGCTCAAGAACCGGTTCGCCTGCTCGTTCTTTCCATGCTGAAGCAGTTTTGAGTGCCCAATTCCAATACGCGAGTTCGTAGGTTGGATTGAAGGTTTCGGTCTTTTCAAATCGCTCCTGCGCAGGAATTACCGGTGGTCCCAATACATAACGATCATTTTCTTTATCATAATCGGGAAACGAAGCCATAAATTCCGCGGTAGCAAACACCCGTTCTTTGTATTTGTTGAGTGTTGCTGCGCTAGAATCGGCGCGGTAAAGTAGCTCGGCAAAGGTGATGAAATGCGGTTGTTGCCAAACCAGAAAAGCACCTACAGATGAAGGACCTTCATCTCCGTACGGATCGGTCATTTTTTGCCACCTCGCACCTTTGAATCCTTGACGTTCCGCCAGGGCTTTAGCATTCTCAAAAGCACTTTCATACCAGTTTAAGGTGTTTTTTAAATATTGAGGTCTGCCCCAAAGTGCGTAGTGAACCCCGTGCCACCAATGCATTTCCAAATGCGGCTTTCCATACCAACTGTTATACGTAAGTCCGGTTTCTTGCGGTGGCATTTTTCCTGCAGTTTGCGCTTTCGTCAAGTATTGGGAGAGCACCACACGACGCTCGAGTTCATTTGCTCGCGGATTGGTACTTCCTGAGAAATCTACGATTCCGCCATCAGACCAATAATTTTCCCAAGCTGTTGCGCTATCTTCAAAAATTTCTTCGGTAGTGTTGTTTTCTTTCGGTTCGGTATCCGCAAACGTGCAGGTTAATGCGATTTGGTTTCCTGTAGGTTCCACAAGAAAATAGTGTGCTTCCTTTTCAGAAACTGTAGCCGTTCCTTCCCAATTTAGAGCAACTTTATAGTTCAGTGAATCCAACTGACGTTCGATCAGGGCAGAAGTATCATCTTGCGCTGCTATACTGCTTTTATAATGTTTTGGATTTTTCCACTGCGTGCCATAATCGGTCCAGGCAGCGGTAGGAGCCGCAAAACGCAGGCGTATTTTAAGTTGGCCACTTGCAATTAAGGCTGAATTTACTTTAACGGCAATCGCGTCACTATCTGGAGCGCTGGCGGTTTTCACTTTCACAGGAATACCTTCAACAGCAAACGAACTGGTGAGCTGGCCCGTCCATAAATCTAAGGTTTGATCAATATCGCTGAGGTCTTCCGGTTTAACCGGAGTTCCATCCTTTTTGGTGAGTTCAAACCCCAGATTTCCTAAATGTACCCGATGCGGATTTGACCGAAAAAATTCAACAGCTTCCTTGGCATGTTGCGGGCTTTTTACCTGCGTGGCATAAGATACTTTTCTTCCGTTTTGATCATAGTTTTTTAAGGTTTCCTCAAAGGAATAGCCTTGATCGTTGGGTTTTGCATTCCAACCCCACTCAGACAAGGTTCCTAAAGGAATTCCTCTTTGATAATATTCCGGAAAGCTTTGCAGTCCCGTGACGTCTGTGGTAAACGCAAAAGCACCGTTGCCCACAGTTAACGAAGCAAGCGTATCTACTTCAGAAATGTGTACATTGTGCCTGGTAACGACCGCTTTTCGGTTTATAGCGTTATCTGCGGTTTCATCTTTATATTGTTCTTGTTTACATCCATAGAGGCTTAAAGCAAAAACGATTGTGGTGATCCAGAATGTATTTTTCATTTTCTTATGGTTTCAATAATGTGATACTCATCAGCCCGATGATCACATCATTCGCCTGCGCTTCGAGCGTTAGTTTTTCTAGTGTTTTTTGTGGGTTGAGCGGAAGGTCGAGAATCGTTCCTGCGCCACCATCGATTCCGTAATTGGTAAAGCCGTGAATGTTGATATAGTCCTTAAAATCGCGTTTAATCTCGCCATTTTTAAAAATCACCCGAGGGGGTTTGGGCGCTCCGGTGGTAAACGCATAGCCATCGGTAAAATAATCCTGCTCGATAGGCCACCAGTTTTCAGGGTTTTTAAGTTCTAAAACCGCCGTAGTTCCATCGGTATAGGTGACAGTTACTGTGCCATTCACCAGTTGGGTTTGCATCGGGTTTGTGGTTCCTGCCATCATCAAATAGGCGTGGGATGCCTTGCCTTTAAGCGGAATAGTGATCGAATCGGGATAGTTGTCCCATTTTGAAGTGAACGCGATATTGAGCGCATCTTCTTCTGAAGGTGTTGCGTAAAGGATTTCATTAGATCCCTCAAGAACTCCGGATTTGGAAGCCTTGCGAAGTCCGGAATCATCCAGTTGAATATCCTCAGCGACATTGGGATAACACCAATTGCCAACGCCGGTAGTAGGGAGTTGCAGGGTAGGAGATTGGGGGCGCGGACTCAAATACTTCTGCTGAAATACTTCGTCTACCCGTGCATTAAAAAAGCTACTGATGTTTGGCATCGATTGCTGCTTTCTGCTGGAGTTTGGAATATCCCAATTGGTAAATGGTAGCTGAATTTTTTCTCCGGAAGCAAAGCTCAGCTCAAGCAGATTTGTTCCCGGAAAGCATTCTGTCAGTGCCAATATTATGGTTGCTGATTCTCTAGCTTTGAAACGTATCTGTTGTGCAGCTGTATGGTTGATCGCTAAATCACCGGAAACCTGTGCATCGGTATTGTTTTGAATAGTAATCACCAAGTGGTCGTTTTCCAGTTGTGTAGATAGGATTTGAAATTTCGGTTTTACTTCAATTTCTATCGGCTGCCACCACGTCATATCGTTTTGTTTCAGTTTTACAAAAAGCATATTGTGTCCCGTTTCAGAATCGATTTGCCCGGTCAACTGCTGCGTTGCACGTTGTGGATTTACCAAAATCTGCTGCGGGTCTTTAAGTTCGAGACGTTCAGCTTTATTTGATTTGAGTTCAAAAGCTGCTCCTTGCGTATAAAAAGCGTTGCTTTGAAGTTTTTCAGGCGTAGTGCCTTCAGTAGTGACCTGAATCGTATAGTTTTTATGAGTCCCCGCCGGAATTAAAATTTTCGGTTTACCAATGGCCTCAGCGACCAGTTGATAATTCACCGAATTTCCATTGACTAAAACCGCTTTGATAGCGGTGGTATTGAGGCTCAATTCCAGCTCCAGATCTACATCGGTTTTAAACTTATTAGCAATTGTGTAGGTTGTGGTATTTTCGGTTTTTTTGAAAGCAACATCAAGGTCAGGAAGATTGAGGCTGGCGTGATCCCAGTCTTCAGGAAAACCCGGCTTGATTTTTAGTTTGTGTTCCAAAAGATTGGGTTGAATACCAAAAAGTCCTTCTACCAAAGCCCGGGAAGCTACACCGATCGGGTCGGCAAAATCCCGATACAATTCCCCTCGAATCGCATCATAAAAGGATAACTGCTGAAAGCCACCCGGTGATGCGCCCAAATACATACTCTCCACCAAAGCGCTTTCAAAAAGTTTATAACCTGCTTCGGGATTCCCACCCTGCCAGAAGGCCAGTGCAGTGTTGAGGTTTTCAGCAAGTGCTACATTGTTTACAGACCAGGTGTAGGGTTGCCAGTTTGTGGTGGAAATCAATTCGAGATCTTCGTGTGGAAGTCCTTCTGCTTTCACCGGAATATGCGGAATTTCCTTTTGAATATAATGTAATGCTTGTTGCTGCTGAAATGCATCCGGCACTGCTTTATCGATGGCGTGATACACCGTCCAAATCCCGGGAGACGTGTGAAGTAATTCATTGCCCAAAGCATCTTGGTATTCGGCATACACCCCTTGATCCGGAAGCCATAATTTTTGCTGAATGGCTTTTTTTATTTTTTCGGCTTCATCTAAATAAGCTTGTGGATCTTTTCCTAAACGCGCCGCCAGTTTTGCCGCTAGCGTATTTGCGCGATAATTATATGCCGAAGTATACGTGACCGCACCGCCACTGTATTGCAACGCGTCGCTCGCCCAGATGGCTGCATATGCATCATACAAACCATCATCGTTAGTGTCGTAGTTACGCTTTTCCCAAGCCAAATGCCGTTCGATTACCGGAAAGATTTCCTCTAAAAACTCGGGATCGTTGTTCCAGTTGAAATAGGTAAGGAGCTGGTCTATAAAAACCAGATTCATATCATAGTGATGCGCCCGATCATTGCGGTTGGGATGCCTGCTGATATAACCTTTACTGAACATCGCCGTACCTAAAACCTCTTTTTGTCGGGCGAAATTACGACTGCTGTCAAGGACAACGGGTCCGCGTTCGGGCTCGAGTACTTGAGAATTTCCATAGCTTTTAAAATGGGTTTTTGCGCGATCGTGCCAACCTAACAAATCTGCATTATAGGCCCCACGCCATGCGTTGAGGTGCATCCGCCAAGCTACGGCACCGTGTAAAAAAGCCGGATCCTCCCAAATCGCATCTGCCGCTGTAGCCAGTGCACCACCTAAGGTATTGAGGTACGGATCAGGAGTATTCAGTTTAATTCTGTTTGCTAAAGTATCTGCTTTGAACCTTGCTTTTTTAAAGGCTGAAGCACTACTTAATGCTTTGTCAGAAGTATCGTTTATCGTATGCTCAATGTTCCAATAATAGGTTTGCGCGGCTGATCGTTCAATCTTTCCATACACGACAGGAAGTGAATCTAATGTAGCTTGTTGAAGTGTCCTAGGGTTTTGAATAGCGTGAGCACTTCCTAAATTCAGAGGTCCTTCAGGAACAGACGCGGTCAGTGTTTTTTTATTGGTCTGACTTTTTGCATCCCAATTAAACTTAAGCCTAAATCCATTTTCTTTGAGTTCATAAGCATTGTGCCGGGTATATTCCGGTTGTAGATAAAATACCGCCTCCGGGTCTGCGCCAATATCGCCATCACGATGGAATTTCTTTCCACTGGCACCGCCAAAAAGCCAATGAAGAGCAACAGCCTTGGGAATATTATGTTCTTCAACCTTTAAAAGAAATCCTTCGGTTTCTGCTGAAGCCAAAACACTAAGTTTTAAAAATCCGTTGCCTAAGAGTGCATCACGAATTTCGTACTCCATCATTCCGGGAATGTATTTGGTTGTAATGCTGTCGGCTTCAGTGATCCATTTGGATTCTATTTCCTTAGATATTCCCAGTTTGAAATTTCCACCCATTCCGGGCAGGTATAATGCAAATTCCGGCAGGTCACCGGTTTCTACTCTAAAACCGGTATTGGTACCGTACAGAGCACGATTGAATTTTCGAGAACCATTAACCAGAACAAAACTGTTCCCCTCCGGTTTGTAATGAAGTGTTCTTGGTTTGTTATGCCAATATTCCTGTTTTTGCTGGCCACGTCCTGACCAGGTAAAGCCTATTAAAAACAGAATAAAGAGTGGTTTTAAAAAACGTTTGGTGTTACTGGCGTGCATCTCGATCAGTCTATAGTTTCCGGAATCAATTTTATATTGGGTTTTGGAGCTTTTTTCATTCCATAGCCCATATAAAAACCGGTATGCGGTGGTTGATTGTAGCCTACATTTTGCCAAGCGATGCTCAAACGGTATTGTGGGTCGTGCATCAATGTGTACATCCGGTGCGTGGTAGGAATGGTGGTGGAGTAGATGCGCATCTCGTCACCCTCTTTACTTGGGAGGAGTAATTCTTCACGCCAATCTCCTAGAATATCAGCACTTAAGGAAGGCGTTGCTTTACTCCCTCTTGACCACGTTGCACCATCGGCATTGAATAGCATTCCTTTTCCATATTTAGCAATGTAGGTACGGTCTAAAAGTTCGCGGCTAAAATCGCCATCCCACCAGATCAGGAAGTTGGCAGATCGTGGTGCTTTACCAATTACATTTCCTTTGATGTCGTGTAAGTCTCGGGAACCCAGCCACCACATTTGTGCACCTACGCGAGTGGTGTCTATATTGGCTGCTACACCGCGACCAATATCGCGATTGGGTTCGGCGGTGTATAAAACGGTTCCATCTTTTATAGAAAAGAGCGCAATTCCCGGACCTTCTGTTCCGTTTTCGATCTCGTGAATACCAAAACGTTCTAAGCCGGGGACATCGGGATCTAAATCACTTACGTGAATCGCGTCGCCGTGTCTAAAACCGGTGGAATACATTCCTGTGCCGTCATCATCAATAGCCATTGCGCCAAAGATAATTTCATCTTTACCATCACCATCGGCATCTGCAACCGAGAGGTTATGATTTCCTTGTCCTGAATACGGGTTTTCGCGGTTTTCACTATCAAATACCCAGCGCGAGCTGATCTTGTTATTTTTAAAATCAAAAGCGGCAAGCACGGTGCGGCCATAATAGCCACGTCCCATCACAAAACTAGGATGAATTCCGTCTAGATATGCCACACAAGCGGTAAAGCGATCTACGCGATTTCCGGTATTGTCGTTACCACCGTTTCCACCGTGACCACCCCATTTGCTGATGTCACCACGCGGTGCGATATAATCGGTAGTAGCAAGTGCTTTCCCGGTTTGACCGTCAAAAACGGTGAGATATTCGGGCCCTTTTAGGATCTTTCCGTAGGTTCTACTTTTTTCATCGGTATCTCGCCAGTCGGCTTCCGGATCGCCTATGACATTGCCTAATGCATCGGTGGTGCCGTCTGCTGTTTTGCAGACCATTTCGGCTTTGCCATCACTGTCAAAATCGTAAACCAAAAACTGTGTGTAATGTGCTCCTTCCCGAATGTTTTTTCCGAGGTTGATTTCCCATAATAGCTCGCCAGACAACTCGTAGGCCTGAAAAATAGGGTCGTCTGTTAGTCCGCGATGGGAGTTGTCGTGCCCTCTTCCCATCTGGTGAATAACCAACTCGTATTGCCCGTCTCCATCAAGGTCTGCTGTGCTGGCATCCCCGGGAGCGTAGCCATCCGGAGTTTGCAGCGGAATACTTAGATAAGGTTTGTGCTCGGCATTTGCTTCAATACTGAACGTACCGGCCTCTTTGGTTTCTTTTCCGTTTAAAACAGAAGCGACATACCACGTATTTTTCTTAGACCAATCTACATCAGCATCAATAAAAAATGTACCGCCAGAAATAGATGCTGTATTCAGTTTTTGAGGTGTTTCCTCGCCGGTCTGGCGGTACAAATTGAAATGAAGTTCGTCAGGGTCTGTACCTAAAACCCGCCAGCTGACTACCGCAGTTTGATCTTCTTGCGGAATGACCACCACGCCACGGTCTAAGTGCTCCAGAAGACGTTGTGCAATGCAGGCTTGAGATAGACAGGTAAAGACGATGATTAAACCGTATTTTTTAAATCGAAAGCTCATAATTAAGGTGTTTCCTGTGGTTGAAAGGTGTAGGGTAAAGGCTGGTGTTTTGCGCTAATCGTGAAATAATCGGGCAGTACGCCGGGATCAATTACAAACAGTTTTAATTGATGTTTTCCTGGATTGAGTTTTTGAAGGTTTACTGAAGCGCGCGCCTGATTACGCAAGACGTTGGTCTTCCAGGTTTCGCTTCTTCCGAGAGTTTCAAAATTGATGATCTCTACAGGCAAATCATCCCATTGAACGCCAATTTGCAACTGCTGATCACCCGTGATTGGGTGATTGGGAACAGCGGTAAGCGTAAGGGCAGCGTTGTCAAGACTTTGCTCAAGATTGATATCATAATGCAAAACGGGGTTGCCTGTAAAATCTGTAACTGAATATGCTTTTTGAGTAACAGGCGTGAGTTGTAATGCAGTTTTGGAGTATCCCAACCCAGTTAATTCCTGCGGAAAGCCTTCTTTAAAATTTGCTGCATCAGAAAAGTCAGCCACCTTCCTTGAGATCACGGGCTTTGAATATTTCTGAATTACTTCTTCATCAGCAAGGACGGCATCGGGTACTTTGTAAACCGGTAAATCGCGTGGCGAACTGTGCATCATTTTATTCCATTTACCATCAGCGATCTGGGTGTTGTACTTTTTGGTAAGCTCCTGAATCTGCTGTTGTTTAAGCGCGATGGAATCCTGATAGTTTTGCATTAATTCTGGATTCTGTTTCGCATTGAAACTCGCTAAATCCCGATATAAATATTTATGATTCATTGCTGAAGCGCCTAAAATAGGGTAGGTCACGAGCTGAAACCAAGCATCTTGTTGTGCATCATCTACTTTATTGGTGAGTTCCTGAACTTCGTGTTCCAGTTGTCGATAAGCAGCACGCCGCTGTGGATTTTCTTCTTCTAAACTAAATTCTGTCAAATGTGTAGGACGTGTAGGTTCGGTTTGACTCCACCCCATAAATTCAGGTTTTCTGAGCCAGGCGAGGTCGTAATAGGTTTCGCGCAGGCTGCTAATTTCAGCTCCTAAATTTCTTCCGAATATTCCTTCGTAGAAATCAGTCATATGTTGCTTATAGCTATCCGGTTTTCTAAAGGATTCGGGGTCAAAAGCGAGATCCATAAAGAACTGCATATTGTATTCTGCAGGTTTAAGATCGCCTACATTAAGAATCCAGATCTTGTCTGCACCGGTGTCGTAGGCTTTGAGCAGTTCTTCTCTAATGAGTGCCGGGTGGGTGGTGCTCAACCAGAGGTAATCGTGCGGTCTTCCCCAGTATGAGGCGTGATAATATACACCGCTTCCGCCGCTGCGCTGGCGTTCTTCAGCATCACTTAACCGGCGAATGTAGCCATAGTTGTCGTCGGTCCACATCAAGGTGATGTCTTCCGGAAGTTCGAGGCCATATTCATAGAGATCCAGCACTTCCTTGTAAACAGTAAATACTTGTGGAATTTCCTCAGGATTCCCAACATGCTTTTTTAAAAGTTTCCGTTGAGCCTGAATGATTTGATTGAGGATATTTGCCGCGTCTTCCGTGCTTTTTGCGCCCGCCATTCCGCTGTCGTGTACGCCACGCATACCCACGGTGTAAATTCCATTGGCGTTTTGAGCTTCTTCTACGCGATCTTCCCAATACTTCAGCACTTTTTCTTTATTGCTGAAATAGTTAAAATCACCCATCGTCTCGTGATCCCATTCGTCAACATTGTTGCGTAGCATCGGCTCGGCGTGTGAAGAGCCTAAAACGATCTCATAGTTTTCGGCCATTTTCAGATTACCCGGATAGTGAAAAAAGGCTTTGGTGCTGGGGTGCATCGCCGGCCAGATGGCATTGGCTTTTAAGCGCAGCAGCAATTCAAAGATCTTGGCGTAGGTTTTAGGGCCTATATCACCGGTTTCGGGTTCAAAGGTATGCTCAGCCCAGGGTTGCAACCCCCAATCTTCATCGTTTAGAAAAATACCACGGTATTTCACTTTCGGACTTTTAGACTGAAACGAACTGATTTTAAGTGTTAATTCTTTTTGTTTGGTTGGCACTACATCAGCCCACCAGTACCAAGGAGAAACGCCAATTTTCTCTGAAATGTCAAACACGCCGTAAGCGGTTCCGCGGGCATCTGCGCCGGCAATAAGTAAAGCATTTGTAATTGAGCCGTTTTTCGGTTTTATAAGTTCGAGGGTATAGCTTTCCCAAGCTAATTGTTGTGGTTTGCTTACTTCTGAAAAGCTTTGAATCAGATCAGAGGTTTGATTACCGATAACGATTGCGTTACCTGATATAGCATTTTTGTTAGTAGTGACTGTGGGTAAATATCCACTTACACGCTCAATATCTTTAGCGAGTAAATGTGCAGCAATAGAATCAAGTGCAACTCCGTCTTTATCATAAATAATACTCACTTTTTGACGTTCTGTTACCAGCTCAAAATGATTTGCAGCTTGAGAGCAGGCGGCAGTGAACTGCAACATACAGAGGGAAAAAGCAATGTGGCGTAGAACGTTCAATTTCATATTAATCTTCGTCATTTGCGATGTATAAGGATTTAGGGAATTCAACGCCCGGTGCATTTTCAATAGTTAGTGTAGAACCATCGTTGATATCGAGACTCACATTATGAAGTGTCCAATCTTTACTGTACGTTATTTGACCGGCTTCCTGTGCAGCAATATGCACATCACTAAGTTGAATATTACTTACTGTAGAAGTTTCCATTCCGTTTACGTAAATGGCACGCTTGGCACCTTGAACCTCAATGTTTGAAATGCTAATGTCTTTAAACGTTGGAATTCCTTTTTGGGGCGGAGTAACTTCTTCTAATAAGGTTTTCCAGCGTTTTGGGATGGAATCGTAATCATAGCCCTCCGGTAATTTAGAATAGCTGTACGAAGGATTCCAGTTCATCGAAACTTCCATAAAAGTCCCCACGCTATCCATCTTGATATTTTGCATATGAATGTCTTCAACGGTTCCGCCACGGTTGGTTGCTGATTTTATTTTGAGTCCAGTTTTGGTTCCTTTTCCTTGAATATTAGAAACAAATACATGCCGAATATCACCACTTGTCTCACTACCAATGGTCGTTAAGCCAGATCCTGCAAGGGCGATACAATCTCTAATCACCACATATTCGGTAGGACGATCAACTCGTAGTCCGTCCCAATCGCGTCCTGCTTTTAGACAGAAGTTGTCGTCATTACAATCGATATCGCAGTTTTGCACTAAAATATACTTAGAGCTGTCAATATCGATCCCGTCTGTACTGGGGCCGTGACCGCCAATATTGTTGCGAATGGTTAAGCCGTCCACAGTAATGTGGTTGGAGTAGAGTACCTGCACGGTCCAAAACCCGGCGCGCTGAATATTTAGATCTTTTAGAAATACATTTTCGGTATTTTGAAGGAGGAAGGTGCGTGGGCGTTTGGCATCATAATCTACGATCCATCGTAACCCTTTGGGTTCATATTCTTCGCGTAAGTTCCAGTAATAATCCCAATATACTTTTCCCTGGGCGTCCACCAGTCCTTCACCATCAATTGTTACGTTTTTTTGATCTAAAACGTTGATGAGTGCGGCAGGCCATTTCATTTCGATACCGGCAACGCGCGTATCGATCTCGGGATAATCTTCGATAGACTCGCTACCCAAAATTTTTACCCCCTCCGGAATATTGAAGTGTACATTTTCTTTGATAAAAATAGAACCGCTTAGATAGGTTCCTGGTTTGAACGTGACGGTTCCGCCTCCGTTTACCGCTGCAGCATCAATCGCTTTTTGAATAGCAGTAGTAGTTAATGCGCTTCCGTCTGCAATGGCATCGTAGTCATTTACATAGAAAACTTTTTTATTGAATTCGATCTCCTCAGCGCCTACTTCACTGATCCACTCAGGTGTAGAAGTTTTACTTTCAGAACTATTTTCAGAAGCCTTAGGCTCTTTACAAGAAAAGAGCAGCAGGAAGGTAATTAGCGAAAGTATGGGCGTGGAATTTATGTTCATCATGCAATAAAAGTAAAATTAACTGTAAAATATACGTTTTATTGATCTAGAGCATCCTGTCCCTACCTGTTCCAGTTCATTTTATTAAAAAGAAATGGCCGTCAGTTGCGAGCTTGACGACCATTTACACACACAAATAATTATTGTTTATGCTTTATTGACAGCGTTAAAAGGTTTAACACTCCGAGGCTTGACCTGAGGGAATTTACCTAAGAGTCCTAGTTTACGTGCTTAACGAAGCGTTTTTAGTTTGATAAAATTTACTGAAAATTAAAAACAGGATTCCGCAACTTATCCAGGCCGGTAAGGTTAGGAAGGATAAGAATACATCATACTGCACCGAGATGAAATAAAATACTCCAAAGCTTAATGCCCAAGCGCCGAATACCGCCCAATTGAATTTTACTCCTGTTTTTTCAGCATAAAAAGGTTGAATTCCTGCAGTTTTTCCAAAGAAATGATCGAACACGATTATTGCTCCAATAGGGGCAAGAATGAATCCGTAAAGTGCCACGAAGCCTAATAATTTCATCGCAAAAGCTGGGAATAAACCTGCAATTGTGGCCACAGATCCCGCAAGAATGGTAACCCAAAAGGTAGAAACTTTAGGCATAATGGCTTGAAAAGCAAGACCGGCGCGATAGATCGTTGGATTTGCAGTCGTCCACCCCGCAAGGATCACAGCAATAATCCCAAAGATTCCAATAGCATTATTAGCTAAAGGGCCGGGAGCTACCGATGGTGCTTCGCCACCTGCCAGCATTGCTTGTGCTTCGGGAGATTTAAGATATACCGCATATAACAAGGCTGCTGAAATCCAGGCAACATAATGCCCGATATAGATTCCGCCGGCGGTCGTCCAGCCTGCGCTTGGTTTTTTCGCAAAGCGGAAAACAGAGAGGTCAGACATCCCAATATGCATCGCAGCATTAGCAAACCACGACCATAGCACAACGTGCCAGAACGTATATTTTATTTGCCCCGGAAAAGGTTCGCTGCCTTCTCCCCAAATATTCCAAAAGTCAGTAAAGCTGTGTACATCTAACTGAATCAACGCTACCACGCCACAAGCGATAAACGCCAGCACGATCACCGGAGACATCCAGTTTGCAGCTTTTGCTACGGTTTGATATCCTTTTGCGGCAATTATGGAAATCACAGCACCAATAGCGATTACAATGATCACCCAAGTAAGACTGTTAGGAGTGGTATCGGTGAGTTTGGGCATTTCCATATCAAACGGAATCCCAACGGCTGTAGCCGAAACCGTGATCATCGCCCCTGCTAGAAAACAGAAAAGTACACCATTAGCAAGATTGTAAGCGGTTACTAAACGTTTTCCGCAGATTTTTTCCAAATGAAAATACAGCGTATATCGAAACTTGGTTCCGATCTCTGCCGTTAAAAAACGCCAGCTCAACACCGCCATTAAGTTCCCAATGAGTAGCCCAACGATAAGGTCAAAAGCGCTTACTCCCGTAGTAAGGAATAACGGGCCGATTACAAATTCGGTACCTGCAGCGTGCTCTCCGGCGTACATTCCTAAAAATGCCTTCCAACTTTGTAGTCTGGATTGAGGCACCGCCTGGCGTTCAAATTCACCACCGGCGATTTCCTCTATAGTTTCTTCTTCTTGATTGTATTGCGACATAGTTAGGAGGTTATTAAATGTTTGGGTAGATCTTCAACGCGCTCACACACCAATTGATCCATCACTTGTTTGAATTGGGTTTTGAGCATCCCGATGGTATGCTCACCACCTTTGTTACCTAGAGCACCACAGCCGTACATAAAGGAGCGCCCCATAAAGGTGAATTTTGCACCGCAAGCCATCGCACGAGCGATATCTGGCCCAGAGCGTAAACCGCTGTCCATCATCACTTCAATTTGATCACCGTAGTTGGCTGCGATTTCTTTTAATGAATTGATAGTAGATTGAGCAGCATCTAGTTGGCGGCCACCGTGGTTAGAAACAATGATCCCGTCAAAGCCCATTCTTATGGCATCCTGAGTGTCTTGCAACGATTGTACACCTTTGAGTACTAGTTTTCCTTTCCAGCGATCGCGGATGGGTTTTATTTTATCTTCGTTGAGTTTTCCTGAAAAAGTACGGTCCATAAACGCGCCGAGTTGTTTCAGATTTAAACCTTCCGGCGTATATGGTTTTAAGTTTTCAAAAGTTGGTTGACCGTGTTTAAGCGTGTTGAACGCCCAAGTAGGTTTACCCAAAATCTGCATAATATTCTTGGCAGACATCTTTGGCGGAAGTGCGAGCCCATTTCTAAAATCTCGTGGTCTGTAACCAAAAGTCGGTACATCGCACAGCAGGACTAAAACGGGACAACCGGCAGCCTCGGCTCGATCTATAATATCATTGCGCACCGCATCTTCAACAGGATTGTACAACTGAAACCACGCATTTCCTTCGGTAAGTTCGCTTGCCTTTTCAATATTCATTGTGGTTACCGTACTCAGAATAAAGGGAATATTATTTTTATGCGCTGCCTTAGCCAAGATTGCGGGTGAATTAGGCCACATTAGCCCTTGTAATCCCACTGGAGCGATACCAAAAGGCGCATCAAATTCCATCCCAAGTACTTTGGTATTCGTTGAGCTTTGTCCGTAATTGTTGAGGTAACGCGGCTGTAGTTGTACATCGCGTATTTCTGAAGTGTTGCGTTGTATGCTTACATCTTCATTACAACCACCATCCAGATATTCAAAAGCAAAGGCAGGAACGCGCTTTTTTGCTTTGGAGCGTAAATCATCAACCGATGGATATGCAGTGTCAAAGGAGTTAGCCATAGTAGTTATTTAGCGATGAAAGGAATATGCTTTTTCATCGAATAATTTTTCTTTAAAAATTTAGAGTTCAGTTGGGTGTCAGAAATACAAATTGCTGCGCCTAAGGCAGATCCCAGCGAAGAATCTGTGGTACGCAATTCCATCGTTCTGAAATGATGCGATAACAAATGAATATAGATATCGTTATCGCTAAAACCACCGTCAACAAAGAGTTTTTCGATGGTCATATTCCCTTTGGCGCTTTTGATGCTCTCTACTTGAAGCAGCACGAGTTCCATCATTAAATGGTGATAGGCGTCCTCAAATGAGGTGTAACGCAAATGGGTTTCTTCAGGCATTTCAGGATCATCAATCGATTCCCATTTAAACAGTTTTTCAAATTCTTTTACGATCTCGTAATGAATCTCGGGATCAAATTTTACCGTCTTGTGATAGTCTTTGTCTACGCCGTAGTGCTCAGTGAGCTTTTTTACTTGAATGCTGTATTCATTACCCAAGAACAAGCGGGCCGATTTAACCGGTTTTCCGTTAATGCGCATATAATTGATACAATCATCTGCAACGTCTTTTTTGCTCAGTGTACGCTCTACAAATGGGTTGAGCGCAATACTCCACGTCCCGGTCGAGATCAAAATGAATTGATTTTTAAGGCTGCGCACATACGGAAGCAAAGCCGCCGAACTGTCATGAATACCCACGCCAATTTTAATACGTTTGCCGTTATAATTCATATTGATGCTCGTTTCGGTAGAAACGATAGGCGGGAGGATCTGATCTAAGTTTTCAGCATACACCCAATCGTGATAATCTCTTTTTTCAAAATCCCATAGCGAGGTATGACAACCTATACTGGTGTACTCGCTCAATGGAATTCCCGTAAATACAAAACTTAAATACTGCGGAAGGTGTAAAGAATACCTGATTTTCTTAAAAACTTCCGGTTTGGTATTTTTCAGCCAATAGAGTTGCATTCCGGCATTGAGCATTCCGGAGCTCGAAGAACCTGTTTTCTGATGAAAATCTTCTTCCGGACCGTATTTCTCGTAAAAGCTGTCAACAATTTCATGCGGAATCGATTTCGTATAATTATACAGCGGGAAAATCACATCGCGGTTCTCATCGAGATGCACCAAGCTAGCCCCGTATGAAGAAAAGTTGATGGCTTTGATATCATACTTTTCAGTTTTGAGCATACGGTCAAAAACGGTTTTTAACCAATCGCGAAGTGCTGAAAGATCTTCGGTAGGATGGCCGTCTTCATCTGTGATTTCATCAAACTGAACGTACTCGCGATAAACCTCTTGAAATTCAGCATCAAAAAGAAAGAATTTTTTATTGGTTTTCCCTATATCAAATACTGCCGTAACTGTTTTCTTCATCTACTCTTGCTTGCAGTTTATAGCCCTGTCGCTACTGTGTTTTTTCCTCTTGTTTTAATAAGTGCATCACGTACCCCTAGATCGCGGTAGGCCGCAATAGGATTCAGTGCACCGCCGGTTTTTAGACGTGCTTCCTGAACTAATGGTCGTACATCGGTGCGGTATGCGGTTTGTAAAATCTCTTGACACAAGGTAACGTCGTTATTTTCCTGAGCCGCTCGTAAAGCCTCTTGATCGATCAAGAGGGCTTTAGCGTAGGCTTCCTGAATAGCTTCAAGCGATTGAATCAAATCTTCAAGCGGATCTTTAAGGTTGTGGCTTGCATCGATCATCCAACCCAATTCCGGGTTTTGTGGATTGTTTTGCATTCCGTAAACGAGTTCGTTAAAGATCAGGAAAAGTGCATACGGTTTGATACTTCCAACGGTGATATCATCATCACCATATTTACTGTCATTAAAGTGAAAACCTCCAAGTTTGCCTTTCAGCATTAAGATGGAAACAATTTGTTCAATATTCGTGTTCGGAAGGTGGTGTCCTAAATCTACTAAGGTATACGCGCGCTCACCACAACCATTGGCAAGCATTAACGAGGTTCCCCAATCTTGAATAACGGTACTGTAGAAGTACGGCTCATAAGGTTTATACTCGATAAACATTTTCCAATCAGCCGGCATATCTTCATAGATCGAGATCAAGCTGTTTTGGGTATGGGTTAATGCAGTCTGAAAGTTGTTCTGCCCGGGAAAAGATGCTCCGTCAGCCAACCAAACGGTTAAGCTTTTTGATCCTAGTTTATTTCCGATCTCTACAACTTCTTTGTTGTGCGCAATTGCCTGCTCACGTACAGCGGCACTTGTATTGCTTAGTGAACCGTATTTATAGGTTTCCTTTTGATTTTTTTGATCCTGAAAGGTGTTGCTGTTTACTGCATCAAACTTGATGTTGTTAAGCGCAGCGAGTTCTTTGATCGCATTGTAATCTTCCGGCACATCCCACGGAATGTGTAAGGAGACAGCTCCTGCCGTTTGTGTTAGCTTATGAATAAGCCCGATGTCTTCAATTTTTTGTTCTAAAGAAGCAGGTTCTCCTCCATAAGAGAATCTTCCGAAGCGGGTTCCGCCGGCACCTAATGCCCAACTGGGAATCGCCACTTGAAAATCGGCTAATTTTTTAATAACCTGATCTACATCAACGTTAGATTTCGACAACGTTTGAGTTAAGAAATCGAATTGAGATTTATGAGTAGAAAGGTTTTTTGCGTTAAGATCTTGTAGTTGTTGTGTTTCGATATTCATAGAAGACAAATTTGGAGGATATTAAATTAACAGAAACTCCCGAGACTAGAAACAGAATAAGGAGTTTCTGATAATTAAAAACAATTCAATTAAAATTAGCGTACAAAAGCATTGGCCATACCACCGTCTACGTTGATGGTATTTCCGGTACTTTTTTGCAGTACGCCCACACAGGCAAAAACACCATCTGCAATATCATCTGGCAGGATGATCTCGTTAAGCAAATTACGTTTTGCGTAGTGTGCAGGTAAGTCTTTAACTTCGATACCGTACGCTTTTGCACGACCTTCAGCCCATGCGCCTTCCCAGATTTTGCTACCTACGATAACACCATCTGGATTTACAGTATTTACACGAATTTTATCACCGCCTAATTCTGCAGCGAGTAGGCGTGTCATATGTTGTTGAGCAGCTTTTGCAGTACCATAACCTACGTTATTAGGTCCTGAAACGAGTCCGTTTTTACTTGCGATATTCACGATATCACCGCCTAAGCCTTGCTTGCGCATAATCGCAACACCTTCTTGAGCCATTAAGAATTGCCCTTTAACAAGTACATTCTGTAAAAGATCCCAATCTTTTTGTGTTGTATCTTCTAATGCTTTAGAAATTGCTAACCCCGCTGAGTGGATCACGATATCTACGCCACCGAAGGCTAAACAAGCTTCTTTATAGGCTTTTTTAATAGCTTCTTCACTGGTAACATCGCAAACCGCACCGGCAACCTGATCTTTTTTATAGGTCGCAACAGCTTCTTTTAAAGCTTCCTCGCTCATATCGGTAAGTACGACATTAGCACCTTCAGCAACAAGCTTATCTGCGATCGCTTTACCAATTCCGCCGGCAGCACCGGTAACTAAAGCTACTTTGCGAGAAAGCGGTTGCTCTTTAGGCATACGTTGCAATTTTGCTTCTTCAAGCAACCAATATTCGATGTCGAATGCCTCTTGGCGTGGCAATGAAGTGTAACTGGTGATCGCTTCTGCACCGCGCATTACGTTGATGGCGTTGATGTAGAATTCGCTCGCTACACGTGTGGTTTGTTTATTTTTAGCAAAGCTGAACATTCCCACTCCAGGGAAGATGATGATCACCGGGTTAGGATCACGCATCGCCGGACTGTTGTCGTGTTTACAGCTTTCGTAATAGTCTTTATATTCCTGACGGTATTGCTCAAAAGATGGCTCTAGTTGAGCCAAAACTGCTTCGGTGTCGTCAAGATCTGCGTTTTTATCTAAGTCCAGAATTAATGGCTGAATCTTAGTACGCAAGAAGTGGTCTGGGCACGAAGTTCCCATTGGAGCTAATTTTTCCAGATCATTGCTGTTGATGAATTGAAGCACCGTGTCACTATCAGTAAAATGGCCTATCATACGATTTTCAGAAGAAGCGAGTCCGCGAAGGAGCGGCATTAATTTAGCAGCCTGATCTTTACGCTGATCTGCCGGTAAACTTTCGATCTTTTGACCGCCAAAAACGCTTCCGTTTTCCTTTACCTTTTTCTCAATATAAGAAGAAGCCTTCTCGATCACTTCAAGACTATTGATATAGCATTCGTAAGAAGTATCTCCCCAAGTGAATAAACCGTGGCTTCCTAGGACAATTCCGCGGATTCCCGGATTTTCATTCAGGCATTTTTCCAGCTGAAGACCAAGGTCAAAACCAGGTCGCTGCCAAGGTACCCAACCCATCGTGTCACCCCAAATTTCTTTGGTGATTTTCTCACTATCTTCTGCCGCAGCAATTGCGATAAGCGCATCAGGATGCAGGTGATCTATATGTGCAAAAGGAAGTAAGCCGTGAAGTGGCGTATCAATAGAAGGTGCTTTTGAATCTAAGTCGTAAATACAATGATTAAAAAGGCCCACCATTCGATCTTCATCTTCCAGACCGCCGTAAACATTTTTAAGGTTTCTCAGGCGCTCTGTATATAAACCGGCAATTCCTTGTCGGGTTAGCGTACCTATATCACCTCCAGAACCTTTTACCCACATCACTTCGACGTCTTCATTAGTAAGCGGATCTTTTTCTATGGTTTTGCAGCTGGTATTACCGCCGCCGTAATTTGTTATTCTTAAATCTGCGCCAAGGATGTTAGAGCGATACAGAAAAAGAGCAACCTGATCGTCTCCTAATTCTGCCGCTTTTTGTTCATCCCAAAGATAATCTACGTGGCTAAAAGTTTTTTCCATTTTTAGTTTGTAAAGGTTATAGCATCTGACCCAAAAATAGATGTAAACAAAAAGGATAGCATCCTGTGCTGTACTGCAACATATTTGTTTTAATACGCTAATCTTTTGATTAGTTTTACAAAACACAAACAAACACACGCTTCTTATCTATGTCTCAAAATGTAAACATTAGTATTAATGAAGATTCTCGAATACCCAAATACAAGCAAATCGTTGACTCTATAATTAATGATGTAGCGAAAGGAAAATTAAAGATTGGGGAGAAAATTCCATCTATAAATGAACTGAGTGAATCTGCTTATTTAAGTAGGGATACTGTTGAAAAAGCGTACAAGATTTTAAAAGAGCGGAAGGTAATCATTTCGGTGAAAGGGAAGGGGTACTATACCGCTAAAACCGAATTGATTTCGCGTATTAATGTATTTTTCCTCATCAATAAGCCCAGTTCTTATAAGATGATGATCTTTAATCATTTTGTGAACACTTTAGGCGTAAATGCGCACGTAAACCTGTATATCTATCACTGTGAAGAGTCTCTGTTTGTAAATGCTATTGAGAAGAATCTTGGCGCGTATAACTATTACGTTATCATGCCGCATTTTAAAGACAATGATCTCAATCACATAAGCTTTACCCCCGAAGTCTTGAAAGCAATTGAGCTAATTCCTAAAGATCAACTGCTAATGGTAGATAACACCAAGCCTGAGATCAAGGGTAATTATGGTTCTATCTATCAGGATTTTAAAGAAGATATTTTTAACGCGCTCAAAGAAGGAATGGATAAGCTTAAAAAGTACGACAAGCTTATTCTAGTTTATCCTGAAAAACTCATTCACCCGTATCCAAGACGTATTATGCACGGCTTTAAGCAATTTTGTATGCAATATGATTTTGAGTACGAAATTCTCAATGAGATCTACGATGATATGGATTTTGAAAGTCGCGATGTTTACATCACGATCGAAGAAATGGACTTGGTAAATCTTGTGCGTCAGATACGCGAGCGCAATTTGACTATGGGTAAAGATATTGGCGTGATTTCTTACAACGAAACACCGTTAAAAGAATTACTAGGCATCACCGTGATCAGTACCGATTTTAAAGCGATGGGCGAGACCGCAGCCTATATGGTCCTTAAAAACAAAAAAGAAAAGGTCAAAAACGTTTTTAAATACATTGAGCGCAACAGCGTTTAATATTAATTGTAAAATATACGTTTATCATAACAGTACAGGATAGCTTATTAGGTTAAGAATTGTAATTTTCATTTTTATTGGCGAGGCCAAAGGGTTTAAGACGCCGTCCCAATAGTTATCGGGATGCCTCGAAATTGAAAATTTGTTTCCAACTAATGCCTCACGGGCTTGCCCTGAGATAGTTTACCCAAAACGTGTTATGTATAAAATTTTTCAAATGCTTGTTTTGATTGTGGTTTCAATGCAATCGATTGCGAGCCAAACGAACACTCATTATTTTGACTTCGGAAGGAAGGCAACCCATGCTGATGCGACTTTCATTGCAACAGCACTTCCTTATACTCCTGCTTCGGGTTATGGTTTTGATCTGGGTACTGCCTATCGGATAGCAATGCAAGAAGAAGGGTTTAAAGCCACATTGCCGGTGTATTTTTCTGTAGATCTTCCTGAAGGAAATTATAAAGTCAGGGTAACTTTATCAGGCAAAAACACTGAAATGACGGTGAAAGCCGAATCAAAACGGCTCTTTTTAGCGCAAGAACGTATCGACTCATCAAAGGCGGTTACTCAAACCTTCACGCTTAGCCTTTTTAATAAAACGATCGAGCCCGGTTATGATGTTGGACTAAAAGAGCGTGAACTGGCCAAATTAGATTGGGATAAGAAATTAACGCTCGAGTTCTTAGGGAGCAGTACTGTACAATCAATAAAGATCGAACCTGTAAATCAGACAAAAACCTTGTTTTTAGCGGGGGATTCTACGGTAACCAATCAGGATGTGGAGCCTTGGGCTTCTTGGGGTCAATTTATAACGGCCTATTTGAACGAGGAGATCGCTGTCGCCAATCAAGCTTCTTCAGGGGCTTCTCTGGCGTCTTTTAGAAGTAGTAGAATTGATAAGATCTTAAGCCAATTAAAAGAAGGCGATTTTGTAGTGATCGAGTTTGGTCATAACGATGAGAAGGTAAAAGGAGAAGGCGCAGGAGCATACGGCCTCTATACTTCAATAATGACCGATTTTATAAAACGGATTAAAGAAAAAGGCGGTACTCCTATTTTAATTACGCCTACACAACGTCGTGCTTTTGACGGTAAAAATTTAAAACCTACACACGGTGAGTTCCCTGAAGCAATGCGCAAAGTTGCTCAAAACGAAGCGGTGGCATTAATAGATCTAACCAAAATGACGACCAAAATGTACGAAGCCTGGGGCCCGCAATTATCTCGTAAGGCTTTTGTTCAGTATGCCGCAAATATGTTTCCGGGGCAGCGGGAAGCTTTAGAAGATAATACGCACTTCAGTAATTTTGGTGCTAATGAGGTTGCGCTGGCGATCCTAAGCGGTCTGCGCAAAAGCGATTCTGAACTTAAAAACTATATCGCTAAAGATGCACCAAGTTACGATCCTGATAAACCTAACCTTTCTGAATCGTACACCCTTCCTTACAGCAGTCTGTTTGAATCCCTAAAACCTGACGGAAATTAAAAATTTAACCCAGTTGTTTATGAACCTAAAAACACGCATACTTTCAGTTTTTTTACTGGCAAGCAGCACGTTTATCTGTGCGCAACAAACCCATAAAATAATGCTTTCGGGTCCTGATTTTGAACATCCCAAAACTTGGGATTTTAAAGTTTCAGAAGGAAATAACAGCGGAAAGTGGTCAACCATTGAAGTTCCTTCACAGTGGGAATTGCAAGGCTTTGGCGAGTACACGTATGGTCGCTGGTATAAAGAATTGGAGCAGGATGAACCCAGTAAAGAAGAAGGCTTTTACAAACTTGATTTTGAGATGCCGGCTTCAGCAGAGGGACAGCTTGTAAGCATTCATTTTGGCGGAGTAATGACCGATACCGAAGTGAAAATAAATGGGGAAGTAGTAGGACCGAAGCATCACGGCGGTTTCTATGAGTTTGAATATGATATTACTGAGTTTCTAAATTTTGGGGAAGAAAACCTACTCGAAGTGCACGTCTGGAAGCATTCTGAAAATAATACTGTAAACAACGCAGAGCGAAAGGCAGACTGGTGGCTCTTTGGCGGGATTTATCGTCCGGTGTGGCTCGAAGTAAAACCACAAACACATATAGATCATATCGCCGTTGATGCGCAGATGGACGGAAGCCTAAAGGCTGTTCTGGATTTAGTGAATCCTTCAGAAAATCTAAAGATTCTGGCTTCCTTGAGTCCGTTAGAAGGGAATGAAACTTTTGAGGTAAAAACCATTGACCTCACTGCCGAAACAGAACAAACCATCGCTACACAATGGAGCACTGTAAAACCTTGGGATCCCGAAAATCCTAATTTATATACGTTAAAACTTCAATTACAGAAAGACGGGAAAACCGTGCACGAAGTTTCAGAACGCATCGGTTTTAGAACTTTAGATTTTAGAAAACGTGACGGAATTTACCTAAACGGAACTAAGCTCGTGATGAAAGGGATCAACCGCCACAGCTTTTGGCCGGAAGGTGGCCGCAGTACGAGCAAACGCATCAGCGTGATGGATGTAAACCTGATCAAGGATATGAATATGAACGCGGTGCGTTTTCATTATCCGCCTGATGATCATTTTCTTGCCGTGTGTGATTCTTTGGGGCTTTTGGTGTTAGACGAACTCGCCGGCTGGCAGAATCCGTATGATACAGAAACCGGTGAACAATTGATCAAAGAGATGGTAGATCGCGACGTAAACCATCCTTCGGTGATCATTTGGGACCAAGGAAATGAAGGCGGATGGAACTACGATCTCGACGATGACTTTGAACAGCACGACCCTCAAAACCGAATTGTTATTCACCCGTGGTCTGATTTTAACGGTTGGGATACCCATCATTATCCAACCTATTTGACCGGTGTGCACCGCTTTGGAAGTGGAGAAAATGTGTTTTTTCCTACTGAATTTATGCACGGAACGTACGACAACGGGATAGGAGCCGGACTCAAAGATTTCTGGGAACATTATAGCGAAAGTCCGTTGTTTGCCGGTGGATTTATGTGGGTATATAGCGATGAAGCCGTGCTGCGAACCGACTGGACCGGTGAGGAGAAATTTGATTCTAAAGGTAACCTTGCTTCCGATGGTGTTTTAGGTCCGCATCGCGAGAAAGAAGGCAGTTTTTACACGGTGAAAGAAGTATGGGCACCAGTCCAATTTCAACCGAAAGCAATCACAGAAACCTTTGACGGAAGTTTTCTTGTTACCAATGCGTATTTATTTAGCAATCTAAACACCGTAACGATGAGTTACAGGGTGATGGAAGCCGGAGCGGGAACAATGTACAACCCCAATACCAAAGCCAGGGTTGTAACTTCTGGAGCTATCGATCTTCCGGATGCTGTACCCGGTGAAACCCGAAAGGTCACAATGCCTGTAGCAGCTGATTTCTTTAAAGGAGATTGGCTTGAAATTACGGCAACAGATCAACACGGTCGTGAGATCTATACCTGGACTTGGGCACTGCATAAAGCAGATTATTTTGCTGATAAGTTGATCTATCAAGAAGCGGTTAAAAAATCGGCTAAAGCTACACAGGATGAAAATCTGGTCACTTTGAAAAGCGATAAGGTCACCCTAAAGCTGAATACACAAACCGGTTACATCACAGAGGTGAACAGTCAAAAACGCAATATACCTTTTGTAAACGGTCCTAAGCCTATTGGGATGAAAGCTGATGTTGAAAAAGTTACCTTAACCCAAGAGGGGAAGAATGCGGTTTGTAGAATTGATTATAACGGCGGGATTGATCACATCACCTGGACGATGTATCCTGATGGTCGGGTGCATATGAAAATGATCGCGCTTAAAAATGCAGGCCGAAACAGTGGTTTTGACGGGGCATTTTATGAGGGCGATATCGACAAATTTGGAATCACTTTTGACTTTCCAGAAGAAGGAGTTGAGGGAATTACGCTTTTTGGCCGCGGACCATACCACACGTGGCGCAACCGCTTGCAAGGAATTGAATACGGTATTTGGGAGAAAGAATACAATACCACAATTACCGGAGAAAGTTTTGAAAATTTGGTTTTTCCGGAATTTAAAGGCTTTTATGCAAATTTCCTAGCAGGAAATCTTCAAGCCGGGAAAAATAGCTTCAAAGTATTTAGTGAAAGCGATAAATTATTCCTGCGCTTATTTACACCAGATGAAGCACAAAATGGCTTTAGAGGCAGTCATTTTCAGCCCTCATTTCCTCCGGGGAATATCTCATTTATGTATGAGATTCCGGGGCAACGTGCCTTTAAACCTTTATCGCAACAGGGACCTAGTAGTCAGCCTTCAAACATTAGGATCAAGAGCGGTGACGACGGGATCTCTATGAAACTTTGGTTTGACTTTAGAACAGATGTAGACTTAAAATAGAATTAGATATGAGAATAGTTTCAGCATTTTTAGTGCTTTTTTTAGCAGTGCTTTTTACCGGTTGTGATACTGCGCAGGCTCAAAAACCCACGGTTTATTGCGTGGGAGATTCTACAGTAAAAAATGGTAGCGGTAAAGGAGATGGAGGTCTTTGGGGCTGGGGAGATTACATCGGTCAGTTTGTAGATACCACAAAAGTTTCTGTCGAAAATCACGCCTTGGGCGGAACCAGCAGCCGCACTTTTCAAAGCAAGGGGCTTTGGCAGCCGGTTTTAGACAGTTTGCAAAAGGGCGATTATGTGTTGATTCAGTTTGGGCATAACGATAGCGGAGCGCTCAACGACGATTCGCGCGCTCGTGGAACCATCAAAGGAACCGGTGACGAAACTGAAGAAATAGACAATATGCTTACCGGTGAGCACGAGGTGGTGCACAGTTATGGCTGGTACATTCGTAAAGTGGTTACCGAAGCAAAAGCGAAAGGAGCGATTCCTGTAGTTATGGCACCAATTCCCCGTAACGACTGGATGGATGGACAAGTGCCCCGCAATGATGAAAGTTATGGCGGTTGGGCAAAACAGATCGCTGAAGAAGAACAGGTGACCTTCATCAATCTTAACGATAAAATGGCTTCGGAAATGGAGAAGCGGGGCGAGGATCAAGTCATCGGTCATTTATTTTACAAACGCGATCACACGCATACTTCGGCTAAAGGAGCGGTTTTAGCAGCCTCGTTGATCGCAGAAGGACTTCAGGAAAGTGAAAATTCATTAAAAGAATATGTGCTTGAAAATCCTGAGATCACGCTTCCGCGAAAGCGTAATTTATTCATCATTGGAGATTCTACCGTGGCCAATAATGGTCAGGATGGGAAAACCGGTTGGGGCGTCTATCTTCCGCAGCATATAGACACCACTAGAATGAATGTGTATAATAAAGCGCGTGGCGGAAGAAGCAGCCGTACCTTTCGCTATGAAGGACTTTGGGATGAAGTAAAAGAGCGATTAGAACCCGGAGATTTTGTACTGATGCAATTTGGTCATAATGACGGCGGACACGTAGATCAGCCTAAATATCGCGGTTCTTTAAAAGGAATTGGCGACGAAACGCAAGAGGTGCAGCGCGATAGTACAGGTGTTGAGACTGTGCATACATATGGCTGGTATATGCAGCAATACATCAAAGAAACCGAAGCTGCGGGAGCAACACCAATTGTGTTGAGTATGATTCCCCGTAACGAATGGCCCAACGGAAAAGTGGAACGCCCCACCGAATCTTATGTGAAATGGGCGAAAGAAGCAGTGGATGAAGCCGGCGGTTACTTTTTAGATCTGAATGAAGCCGTTGCTCAGAAATATGAAGCGATGGGTAAAGCAAAAGTTGCCGAATTTTTCCCCGATGATCATACCCATACCAATCACGCGGGAGCACAATTAAATGCGCTTACGGTTGCAGAACTGATTGAAGGATTGCGCAAATCAGACTTGCGGGATTATGTGTTTATCGCTTCTGAAGAATAGAATTCGATGTTAAGAACTAATAACAAAGCCCGGTGTTTCCGGGCTTTGTTATTTAGGAGATACGTTGATCGCTATTCACATATTCTGAGGGTGTCATTTGAAACTGTTTCTGAAAGTTGCGACCAAAACTCGTAGCCGAATTGTAACCTACAATTTCTGCCACCTCATAAATTTTATAATTCTCCGTTTTTAGCAATTCAGCAGCCTTTTTAAGTCGGGAAATATTGATGAGTTCATTCGGACTCAAATTAGTGATTTCGGCGATTTTTCGGTATAAAGTTGATCGACTCATATGCATAATTTCGGCTAGGGTTTCAACATTGAGATTAGAATCTGCCATATTATTGGCGATGGTATCGTCTAGTTTTTTAATGAATGCATCGTCCGTTTTCGTGTTGGCCATACTGCGCATATGTGCAAGCGGGGAAGTCGCGTAATGCTCCATTATGTGCTTGCGGTTCTCGATAAGATTAGCCACTTGCTTTTTTAAGAAATCTACCGAAAATGGCTTTGCAACATACGCATCAGCACCAGATTCAAGGCCTTCTATTTTAGCCGAAAGTGCATTTTTTGAAGTCAGTAAAATTACCGGTACGTGACTGGTTTCAATATTTGTTTTAATTTCTCTACAGAGCGTGAAGCCATCTTTGACTGGCATCGCAATATCACTGATAACCAAATGCGCACTGTGTTCTTTGAGCATTTGAAGGGCGATCTCTCCATTAGGAGCAGCATAGATTTTATAAGCTTCCTGTAATTCTTTAGTGACAAATTCACGTAAATCCTGATTGTCTTCAGCAACGACAATAACAGGTTTTGTAGCAGCGGAAGCCTGTGCAGGCTTTTGAGGAATTAAGGGAGTTTCTTCGGTGGTAGCAGGATGATCGTAAAGTTCAAAATGCTTTTTCTGGTGTAGCGGAAGCTCAACCACAAAAGTGTTCAAACCATTGTCTAACGTTTGAAGTTTTAGACTTCCATCGTGCATTTCACTCAGCGAGTGCGCTAAGGACAACCCTATTCCGGTGCCGGCTTGCGTAGCTCCTTCCGAAAGACGATAAAAAGGTTCAAAGATCTTATTCTTCATCGATTCAGGGATCAGGTAACCGTCGTTTTTTACAGCGATCTTAAAGTGCTGCCCGGCTTTTTCCAAGCTTAGATAAATATGCTTTTCGCCATATTTGATCGCATTGCTTAAGAGATTACTCAATATCTTTTTGAGGGCTTCGGGATCCACGAAGGCAATAACCTCTTCTTCCAGATCCAGATGAAGTTCCATTTCTTTATCGTTGATCGCTTCGGTAAATCTGCTTTGTGTTTTTCGTATCAGTTGGCTCACGTCGGTCTCCACAAAACTGAGACTCATTTTTTCAATTTCAGTCTTCCTGAAATCTAAAAGTTGGTTGACCAGATTAAGAATACGATTGGTATTCTTGTTCATTATTTTAAGGTTGTCAGCGATCTCAGGATATATGTCTTTGTACTTGAGAATTTTTTCTAACGGACTCTTGATCAGTGTGAGTGGCGTGCGTATCTCGTGCGAAATATTAGTGAAAAATTCAATTTTAGCCTGATACACTTCCTTCTCCTTTTTATCATTGGCCTGCTTGATTCTTCGGTTGTTTTTACGTGCTAGGTATAAATGGTAGACTCTAAACGCCGCAGCAATACAGAGCACAGCAAACAAAATATAAAGTGCAAAAGCAAGTTTGGTTAAATAAAAGGGCGGCAAAATCTCGATGTTCAGGGGTTGGCTTTCTTGGCTCCAAACGCCGTTGCTGTTTTGAGATTTGATGTGTAAGGTATATTCACCGGGATTCAATTTTGTGAAATGCACGGTGTTGTTAGTTCCCAGCGAAATCCATTCTGTATTTAATCCTTCTAGTTTGTACCAGTATTTCGTAACCTCGGGAGCGGTATATTCCAGAGCAGCAAAGTCAATACTGAACGAAGAATCTTCCGGCTCAAGAACTAACGTGTTCAAGGTGGCAATAGATTCCGGAAGTATGTCATCTTCAGGATTTACAGCGATCTCTTTATTATTGATGTGTAAGCCGGTTAAATAAAGGGGAGCGTGATTGTTATCTTTTATAAGGCTTGAAGGATCAAAGCTGACCATCCCGTTGACGCTACCGGTATAAATACGACCGGATAGATCTTTATAAATACTGTTGTAATTAAACTGATTACCCAGCAATCCTTGCGCTTTAGTAAAGGTTTGAATGTTCTCAAAATCACTGTCAAACGCAGTCAGACCATTTGCTGTAGTAGCCCAAAGTTTCCCTGAATTATCTTCTACCACCGCATAAAATACATTGCTGGGGAAACCTTGCGCGGTAGTAAACACGTTGAAGGTTTTAGTACTTGGGTTGAACAGATTGAGGCCGTTTTCGGTAGTGACCCATAAACGTTGAGAATCGTCTTCAAAAATACCGTTGATGTGGTTGTGACTTAGGGTGTTGCCCTGTGCGTTTTCTTCTTGAAAATATCCTTTCTCTTCGGTTTTTGGGTTGAAAAAATAGAGTCCGTCCCAATACGTGCCTGCCCATAGGACACCTTTAGAATCATGAATAAAAGAGGTGTAATGGTAATTTTCGGGGAAAGCGTCACACAACACAAATTGGTCTTGATCAGGATCATAATACTTCACGCCGCGTACCGTAGCTGCGTAAATTTTTCCGGAAGTCGTTTTAACCAGTGAGAAAACAAAATTGTTACGCGCCTTGCCTAAAGTTCCCACTTGATAATGCTTAAGCACCTTATGGGTATTAATATCAATGACGTCAATTCCGTTATCAAAGTAGCTCACCCAGATCTGATCGCCATCCGGCATTAACGCGTGAATGTTGTGATGCGTAAGAATTCCGCCGGACTCTTTTGATTTAAAATTGGTAAACGTATCAGTTTTGGGATTGTATTTGCTGAGACCATTATCTTCGGTACCAATCCAAAGCATGCCGTTTTGATCTGCTTTTATTTCGCGCACCGCGTTTCCAACAATCGAATTCTGTGCAGGTTTCGGGAAGTATTTGGTAAAAAAGCGCGAGGCAGGTGCATAATAGTTGATTCCGCCAAAATACGTCCCTGCCCAAACACCGCCACTGCTGTCAACCGTCAAGGTATAAACCGCATTGTCTGAAAGCGCGTAGCGATCGCTAATATTCTTTTTTAGGTTAGTATACGCCTTCGTTTTTAAGTTGAAGATGTGCACGCCAGATTCTGAAGCTACCCAGAGTTCGTCTTCATTTTTAAGCGTAAGATCGTGTATGTAAAACGGATTGGCTACCGGAAGCAAGCTTGTTGTTTTTTTGGTTTTGAGGTCAAAAGCGAGTACCCCATAATTGTGCGAACCAATCACTATCGTATTGTCGTCTAACATCAACAAAATATTGATGTTGAAGGCCGAAAGCTCAACGTCTGGCATATAAAAGCCTAAAGATTTAAAGGATTTCTCCTCTGGGTTGAAGCGATACAATTGATCTAAACCGGCAGCAACAATACCACCTTCGGGCGTTTCGAGAAGTTCAGAAGCTACAAAGTAATTACTGGGCGGAAAGTCTTGGGTTTGCTTTGTGGCAATGTTATATTTATAAATAGTACCGTTACCGATGTACCAAATGTTTCCTTCGGCGTCGTGCTCCAGATCTTGAATGATGATATCTTCGGTTCCCTCTAATAACGTAAAATTCTCGAGTTTATAATCGTATCTGAAAAGACCATTATCGGTACCGGCATAAATATGCCCATCATACTCTAAAAGCGATTCTACGTAATTGCCTAATAGGTGTTTTTGATCATTGGGTTTATTCTGAAAACGTTTGAATGCATAGCCATCAAACCGATTGAGACCATCTTTAGTGCCAAACCATAAAAAGCCCTTTGAATCCTGAAGCGAGGATAAGACCGTATTGTGAGAAAGACCATTTTCTACCGTGTAATGCTCAAAATAATAGTCCTGACCCAACACGATCTGGACGAATACTAAGAGAAAAAGAGTGGTGTGTTTTAAGTATTTCAAAACCTTAAGATTTATGGGTTAAAAGATACAGCTATCCCTACAATAATACAGTTCAGCATCTCAACATATCGTCTCACTATCCCGGTATTTTTTAGAATAACGCCGAAATTGAATGGATTTAATAGCAAATTGATACGAAATCTTGACAAAATTAGGAGATTCTATAACGTACTTTGAATTGCAAATTTTTGGAATCTTTATAGAATTACAACGTTGTAAATTTTAGAGATCCAAGTTTAAATCTATTATTTGAAATGAAAAAAATTAGAGTTTTAGCCATTTTGGCTTTTGTTACGACCACACTCACGGCGCAGTGGAAGCCCGCCGGAGACAAGATCAAAACCAAATGGGCATCGCAAATTGATGTGAATAATGTGCTACCCGAATATCCACGCCCAATTATGGAGCGCGATGCTTGGCAAAACTTAAACGGGCTTTGGGAATACAGCATTGAGAAAAAGGGAGTAGCTGCTCCAAAAAGTTTTGACGGAAAAATATTAGTGCCTTTTCCTGTAGAGTCGAGCCTTTCTGGCGTGATGAAAGAAGTGGGTGCAGATCAAGAAGTGTGGTACAAGCGCAGCTTCAGCGTTCCTTCAGATTGGAATAATAAAGCCGTTTTACTACATTTTGGTGCTGTAGATTGGGAAACTGAAGTTTGGTTAAATGGAGTGAAAATCGGTTCGCACACCGGCGGGTTTACGCCTTTTTCATTCGATATCAGTCCGTTTTTAAAGAGCGGAAAACAAGAACTCACCGTTAAAGTTTGGGACCCTACAAGTGATGGTCCTCAACCTAGAGGGAAACAAGTAAGAAATCCTGACGGGATTTGGTACACGCCGGTTACCGGAATTTGGCAAACGGTGTGGTTAGAGCCGGTAAGTAAAAAACACATAGAAGATGTGCGCACGACTCCAGATATTGATCAAGGTACGATCTCTTTTGAAGTGGCTGCTGCCGGAACCACGTATGGAGATGTTGTAGAGATCACAATTCTGGATGGTTCTAAAACTGTGTCTTCTACAAAAGCTGCGGTGGGCGAACCAATTGTTATTGCTGTTCCTGATGCGAAGTTGTGGTCTCCGGAATCTCCTTTTTTATACGATACTAAAATTGCACTTCTTGATAACGGTAAAGCTCAAGATGAAGTCCAAGGCTATTTCGCAATGCGCAAGATTTCTAAGAAAAGAGACGATAAAGGCATTATGCGTATGCAGCTGAATAATAAAGATTACTTTCAGTTTGGTCCGCTTGATCAAGGTTGGTGGCCTGATGGTTTATACACCGCACCAACTGACGAAGCGCTTAAATACGATATCGTGAAAACCAAAGAATATGGGTACAATATGATACGTAAGCACGTGAAGGTAGAGCCTGCACGTTGGTATACCCATTGTGATCGTTTAGGAATTCTAGTTTGGCAAGATATGCCTAACGGTGATAACTCGCACGACTGGCAAAATCGCGATTACCATAAAGGAAACGAATTTGAGCGTAGCGCTAAATCTGAAGCGATTTACCGCAAAGAGTGGAAAGAAATAATGGATTATTTGTATTCGTATCCAAGTATTGTGATTTGGGTGCCCTTTAATGAATCTTGGGGACAATTCAAGACTGTTGAAATTACAGATTGGACTAATGAATACGATCCTTCACGCTTGGTGAATTCCGCTAGTGGAGGTAATTTCTTCCAGACCGGGGATATTCTGGATTTACATCATTATCCTGCGCCTAATATGTATTTATACGACGCCAATCGTGTGAATGTAATAGGAGAGTATGGAGGAATCGGACTTCCCTTGGAAGGACACCTTTGGAAAACCGGAAACAATTGGGGGTATGTGAAATTCAATAACTCAAAAGAGGTAACCGATGAATATGTAGAGTATGCTGAAAAGCTGAAAGAACTTGTAAGCGCAGGATTCTCCGGGGCGATCTACACACAAACTACTGATGTAGAAGGTGAAATCAATGGCCTAATGACCTATGATCGCGAGGTTGATAAATTAGATATCAAGCGAACAAATCAAATCAATACCGAAGTGATTAATGCACTTAACGAATAAGCACATGTTCACCAAGTAAAGCTCGAAATCAGGATTTTCTAAAATGAGAATCCTGATTTTTTCATTTGAAAAGAATACATTTACAGCAAAAGTAAAACGTTTTAGTTTTGAATTATGTTACATAAAATAAATCCTTTCCGTAAAAAAATCAGCCTAATTGCGGGTTGTTCCTTACTTTTTATCAATTGCAAAAACAACGACACCTCTGATAAAGCTTCAGTTTCAGAGACACCCGAAAAACCGAATATCGTTGTGATTATGGCAGACGATCTTGGTTTTTCAGATCTGGGCTGTTATGGTGGTGAAGTAGATACGCCGGTTTTAAACGGTCTTGCAGAAAATGGCTTACGCTTCAACGCGTTTTATAATACATCAAGATGTTGTCCTTCTCGCGCAGCATTACTTACCGGGCAATATCCGCATCAGGCGGGAATAGGCCAGATGACAATGGATCGTAACCTTCCGGGATATCGAGGTCGTCTTGATGAACAAACCGTAACCTTGGCCGAAGTTTTAAAAACAGCCGGTTATCAAACAGGAATGGTGGGGAAATGGCACGTTTCACCTACAGAAGATTTGGGCGGAAATGAGCAATTGGAATGGTTAAACCATCAGACAGAAAAAGAGACTTTTTCAGATATAGATACTTATCCTACTGCGCGTGGTTTTGATAAATACTACGGAAACATTTGGGGAGTAGTAGATTATTTTGATCCGTTTGCGCTAGTAAATGGGACCGAGCCTGTAAAAGAAGTTCCAGAAGATTTCTACTATACCGATGCTATCGGCGATTCTGCCGTTGCTTATGTTGACCATTTTGTAAGAGAAGAAAAGCCCTTTTTTCTCTATGTTGCCCATTGCGCACCGCACTGGCCCTTAATGGCACCCGAGGAAGAAATCAAGAAATACGAGCAGGTCTACGACGAAGGCTGGCAAAAAATTAGAGAAGAACGCTATAAAAAACTTATTGAGAAAGGTATTTTTAAAGGAGACACGACCAAACTTTCTGAGTTTATGTTTCCTGACTTGAAGTGGTCAGAAAATGAAAACTGGGATTCTCGAGCGATGGCGGTTCACGCAGCAATGATTGATCGTATGGATCAAAACATCGGGAAACTCATTGACAAGTTGGAAGCAACCGGCCAGCTTGATAATACCGTGATTATGTTTATGTCAGACAACGGGGCAAGTTCTGAGCGTCCTTCACAATACGGAATTGGCTTTGACCGCCCTTCAGAAACACGTGATGGTCGCGAAATTCATTATCCTGTAAAGAAGAGCGAAGAACATCTTCCGGGACCTGAAACGGTGATGTCTGGTATTGGTGCCGTTTGGGCAAATGTGGCCAACACCCCGTTTAGATATTGGAAGGCCCGCGTTTATGAAGGTGGAATCACTTCACCCTTTATTGTACATTGGCCCGCAGGTATTAAAGAGCAGGGCGTTGTAAAATCGCAAGCAGCGCATATCATAGACATTATGCCAACCTTGCTTGAGCTTTCAGGAGCCACGTATCCTGAGGAATTCAATGGAAATACAATCGACCCATATATGGGAGAAAGTATGGTTTCGGCTTTTACAAATACAGAAGAAGCACCGATTAATGAAACGTTATTTTGGGAGCATTTTGGTGCAGCAGCTTTACGTCAAGGTGATTGGAAACTGGTTAAGCTTGACAGTAATGCAGATTGGGAACTGTATAATCTGAAAGACGATCGTACTGAAATGAATAATCTGGCAGCAAAATATCCCGAGCGTTTAAATGCGATGCAAGAAGAATGGAATGCGATGGCCAAGGCAACAGATGTTTTTCCGAATTAATTTGATACAATTTTAAGTATGAAAAGTATACATCAACTCATTCTAGCTTTGTTTTTGCTAACCGGTACCCTTTTGTATGCCGGCAAAGTAGAAACCGTTATCACACATAGCGATGCGATGGATAAAGATATTCAAGCGATGGTAGTTACTCCTGAGGACTACGATGCTTCAAAAAAATATCCTGTGGTTTATTTGCTTCATGGTCATTCCGGTAATTATACTGAATGGCCCAAAAGAGCTCCTAAATTAGAATCGTATGCAGATCAATATCAAATGATTTTTGTTTGTCCTGACGGAAATTATAACAGTTGGTATTTTGACAGCGAGGTAAAACTAGAGAGCCAGTATGAAACCTACGTAGCAGAAGAATTAGTGGCGTTCACAGATAACACCTACAGCACCATAAAAGACCGAAGCGGGAGAGCGATCACCGGTTTGAGTATGGGCGGTCACGGTGCGCTTTATCTTGCTTTTAAACATCAAGATGTTTTTGGCGCTGCGGGTAGTATGAGTGGTGGCGTAGACATCACACCATTTCCTAACAACTGGGAGCTTTCAGAATATTTGGGTACGTATGCTGAGAATACAGAACGCTGGGAAGCTAATAGCGTGATCAATATGACACCTTTATTGACGCCAAATTCCTTACAACTAATGATCAGTTGTGGGACTTCAGATTTCTTTTATGATGCCAATGTAAAACTCCATGATAAACTGGAATATATGAATATTCCGCACCGATTTTTAACCACACCTGGCGGTCATACGTGGGATGTTTGGCGAGATGCGATCAAGTATCATCTGGTCATTTTTGATTCATTTTTTAATCCTGAAGAATAATTTCCTGTGAATTATATTCCTTTCTCAAACCGATTTTTCAATCAGCGCATTTACTATTTCCTGTCAATTTTAGTGCTAGGAACTACAATGTTTGTATCGTGTAAAACCGAAACGGACTTTAAACCTTACGATCTTAAGACTGAATACTTGAAAGATCCTATCGGCTTAGATGCGGCTGCACCAAGATTTACATGGAAGATTGACGCCGATAGCCAATATCATCAAAAAGAGTATCAAATTTTAGTAGGAAATGACTCGGTTGAGGTGGCTCAGGGAACCGGAGCTGTTTGGGAATACGCTTCCGCAGAGGCGATAAATCTGGTTGAATTTAAAGGAAAGGAGCTAACACCATTTACCGAATATTACTGGAAGGTCGTTACCACAGATAATGCAGGTGCTTCTAGCAGTTCTGAAGTCGCACAGTTTGAAACCGGAATGATGCAAACCGAAAACTGGCAAGGCCATTGGATCACAGATACCAACAGTATTGAAGTTAAGCAGGCGCCTTATTTTAGAAGGGCGATCACGCTAGAAAAAGAGGTTAGCAAAGCAACAGCATACATTACCGCAGCAGGATTATTTGAGTTTTACATCAACGGCAACAAAATAGGAAACCATTTTATGGATCCGGTGTATACGCGTTTTGATAAACGCAACGCGTATGTCACTTTTGATGTTTCTGAAGCTGTAAAAGAATCTAGTAAGTTGGCCCTGGGTGTGCTTTTGGGCAACGGTTGGTACAACCACCAGTCAACTGCAGTATGGAATTTTGACAAGGCCGGTTGGCGCAATAGGCCGCGATTTTTACTCAATTTGAAAGTTACCTATACCGATGGTACTTCAGAGGTGATCACAACAGATACCAATTGGAAAACGAGTTTGGGTCAAGAGGTTTTTAATAGTATCTACACGGCAGAGCATATAGATGCGCGTTTAAAACAGTCAGGATGGAATACCACCAATTTTGATGACAGCGCCTGGACGCCCGCTCAGGTTGTAGAAGCACCGTCAAAACATATTGTCGCTCAGGCCATGCAGCCCGTACGTTTGGTAGATACTATAACTCCGGTTAGTATTACGAAGTTGGCAGATACCAGTTATGTGTTTGACCTTGGTCGTAATATTTCGGGGATTACGCAGTTAAAAGTACAGGGTGATGCAGGTACGATTTTTCGAGTGACGCACGCTGAACAGTTAGACAGCTTAGGCGATGTAGACCTTTCAAACATCAACGTACACTACAGACCGCAAGATGATTCTGATCCTTTTCAAACCGATATTTATACCTTGGGCGGAACCGGAGATGAAGTATTTCAGCCTAAATTTAATTATAAAGGCTTTCAATATGTACGCGTTACAAGTAGTTTACCGGTTAATCTTTCCATAGAGAATCTCACTGGATATTTTGCACATAGTGATGTGGAGCAGGTAGGCGAAATAAAGAGCTCAAACGAGGTGCTTAATAAAATTTGGGAAGCCACAAATGCAGCTTATTTATCTAATCTTTTTGGGTATCCAACTGACTGTCCACAGCGGGAGAAAAATGGTTGGACGGGAGATGCGCACATCAATACAGAGACCGGGTTATACAATTTTGATGGAATAACCATTTATGAGAAATGGCTTGCTGACCATCGGGATGAGCAGCAACCTAATGGCGTTTTGCCCTCTATAGTTCCTACTTGGGGCTGGGGATATGATTGGGGTAATGGCCCGGACTGGACAAGTACGATCGCAATTATTCCTTGGGAATTATACCAGTTTTATGGAGATGATCGCGCGCTTCGGTTAAATTATGAGGCGATAAAAAAATATGTAGATCATATTACCGAAACTGAAAATGAGGATGGTTTGACCACTTGGGGATTGGGTGATTGGGTTCCGGTAAAATCGGTAACGCCTAAAGAATTTACTTCTTCCGTTTATTACTTTGTTGATGCGAGCATTTTAGCAAAGACCGCAAAACTTTTAGGAAATGAGGCAGACGCCAAAATCTATGCAGATTTGGCAACAAAAGTACGGTCTGCGATCAATAAAAAGTATTTGAATACCGATACTGGAATTTATGGGAGCGGTTTACAAACTGAATTGAGCAGCGCCTTATATTTTGATGTGGCACCGGAGCATTTGAGAAGCAAAGTTGCTGAAAATTTAGCAAAACGTGTTCTTGCCGATGATAAACACATTGATGTAGGCCTATTAGGAACGAAGACTATTTTAGGAGCCTTGAGTGAAAACGGATATGCAGACCTTGCTTATGAGGTGGCTTCGCAAGAAACCTATCCGTCTTGGGGCTGGTGGATCAAAAACGGCGCAACTACTTTGTATGAAAATTGGGATATTGATGCTGCTTCAGACATTTCTAGAAATCACATTATGTTTGGTGCCATTGGTGCGTGGATGTATAAAGGTCTCGGCGGAATTCTACCAGATGAACAAGCTCCCGGATTCAAGAATATTATTCTGAAACCTAATTTTGTGAAAGGGCTTGAACAGTTCAAAGCATCGCATAAAAGTCCGTACGGGAATATTGTTTCTTCCTGGCAGCGAGAAGGAAACCTTGTGATTTATACCGTTGAAATTCCAACTAATAGTACAGCTTCTTTTAATCTGAAATATTTTAATGAAGTAATGCAAGAAGGTGAAGCATTAAAGCCGGAGTTATTAACATTAAGCTCCGGAACCCATCATTTTCAAATCAAGCTCTAAAATTTAATTTTTGATTTAAAAGAAAACATTTAGATTTACAAAAGTAAAACGTTTTAGTGAAATCGATATCGAGATCGTTTTCGCTGAAAGCTCAACAAAAAAACCACGCGTATAAAATTTTTCAGAATTAGTTTACTACAACGATTTTGTAGTGCCAGATTTTAGAAAGGTCTGATTTAAATAGTTTAAGAATGAATAAAACACAAGCAGCTCCGGTTGTACCTAAAAAATTATTACTTCCTTTTATTTTAGTTACCTCATTATTTGCCCTCTGGGGATTTGCCAACGCGGTCACAGACCCCATGGTACAGGCTTTTAAAAAAGTATTGGAGTTGTCCAACTCGCAAGCCGCCTGGGTACAGATGGCCTTTTATGGGGGATATTTTTGCATGGCGCTTCCGGCCGCTTTATTTGTACGTAAGTTTTCGTACAAATCTGGAGTTCTGGTTGGTCTCACGCTCTACGCCGGCGGCGCCTTATTGTTTTATCCTGCTGCAACGACCGGGCTTTTCTGGTTTTTTTGCTTGGGCTTATACATCCTGACTTTTGGCCTGGCATTTCTAGAGACCACGGCAAACCCATACATTATGGCAATGGGAGATCAGAAATCGGCAACGCAGCGTTTAAATTTAGCGCAAGCCTTCAACCCTGTCGGGCTCATCGTAGGTTTGCTGGTTGCGAAGTTTTTTGTCTTGGATCTCTTACAATCTGATGATGTAGAGAATTTTTCGGCATTGCCCGAAGCGCAAAAGCTACTTATAAAATCTGCTGATCTTATGGTGATCCGCAATCCTTATGTGATCTTGGGGCTTGTGGTTCTGGCTATTCTAGTGCTTATCGCCGTAAATAAAATGCCGCAGGCAAAAGGAGACGGCAGCATCCCAAGTATAAAAGATACCTTCAGCGAACTTTTTCAGAATAAAAAATATGCTCTAGGTGTATTTTCCTTGGTGCTCTATATGGGTGCGCAAATAGGCTGCTGGACGTATATTTATCAATATGCTGAGGCCAAAGGGATATCCAGTTCTACCGCGGCAAATTATCAGTTGGTAGCCTTTATTTTATTTACTGTAGGTCGTGCGATAGGTACGTATATGCTAAAGTTTATGAGCTCAGGAAAGTTGTTGTTTTGCTTTTCGGGGCTAGGAGGTTTATTTGCCTTAGGCGCGGTAATTCTTGAAGGCCACGCCGGCTTGTATAGTTTGGTTTTAGTATCGCTTTTCCTTTCGGTAATGTTCCCAACAATTTACGGGATTGCTTTAGAAGGCTTAAAGGAGGATCAAGCAAAAATAGGCGCAGCCGGACTCGTGATGGCTATTGTAGGTGGTGCTTTATTACCAAAACTTCAAGGAATGATCATAGACTTTGGGGGCGTAGGAGTAAACGATATAACCGTTTTAGGGCTTTCTGAAATGAATCTTTCGTTCCTGCTTCCTGTTTCGTGTTTTACGATTATCGCGATCTACGGAATATGGATTCATAGAAAACATAACATTGCCGAAACGCTTTAATACCTCTAAAACCTAACTTTAAGATCTATTATTGAAGCTTTTTTGATGAAAAAATATATTCCGCTATTTCTTACGTTATTGTTGGCTTTTACAAGTGCTGCGCAACAGCAATTAACAGATTACGTCAATGTGTTTTTAGGTACGAGCGGCGATCACGGGCAGATGTCTCCATCGGCGACTACACCATTCAATATGATGAATTTAGGCCCGCAAACCAATCCGCATCAGCATACGGGCTATGAATATTACGCAAAGCAGTTTGACGGTTTTACCCATACCCGAATGGAAGGCGTGGGCTGCACGGGAAGCGGAGGAAATCTACTTATTAAACCTATTCTAAATGCTGAAGTAGAGACCCAACTCATAAAAAAAACGCAGGATGCAGTTCCCGGTTTTTACCACGTGAATTTTGAAAACGGAATCGACGCTAAACTCACCGTAGCGCAAAACTTAGGGATGCATCAGTACACGTTTCCGAATGCGAATAGCGGTTTGTATATAGATCTTTCTTTTGCCTTGAGTAATCGTTTTGTTGCTGAAACACACGAGATACGCCGAAATCTGATCTCGGGATTTATTGATACCAAAACCACTTGTCACGCCGGAACCTACCGCGTTTACTATGCGATTAAATTACCGGAAGAAGCGCAAATTCAGAACGTAGGGGAGCATCAATTGATGGTAAAAGGTTTGGGGAATACGGCTGAAGTCCAGGTAGGTTTTTCTTCAGTAAACGAGGGATATGCCAAAAAACGCATTACTTCAGATGATTTTGAAACATTAAAAGAAAGCGCTTCCGCAAGTTGGAATGCTTATTTGAACACCATTGAAGTTGCCGGTGAAAAAGACCGCCTGGAATTATTCTATTCCTTAATGTATAGAACTGCGCAATCTCCGTTTTTAGTTTCCGAAGAAGACGGCACGTTTAGAGCCACAGATGGTTCTGTGCAAAATGAAGATTATAAAGTCTATAATGGCTGGGCGATTTGGGATAATTATCGCGAGCAGTTGCCGTTTTTATCGTTAGCGCATTCTGAAGTCTATCAGGATATCACGACCAGTATTGCCAATTTATACCGTTTTGGGAAAAAGAATTGGGCGACAGAGCTTGAGACGTCGCCTACGGTACGCACAGAACATGCGATGGTTGTGCTACTGGATGCTTATAAAAAAGGCTATGACGTCGATTTTGAATCTATAAAAGATTCATTGCTTTATGAAGCAGATCATTTAGATTTTGGCGCTCCTGATAAAGCTTTAGAGTCGTCTTACGATCTCTGGGCGATGAGTGAAATTCTCAAAGCTACAGGTGACCAAACAGCGGGTAAAACGTATCTAGATAAAGCCTTAGATTACAAAGCCTATTGGGATAAAGATTTTAAAGATCTGTCAAAAAATGATGTAGATCGAATGCAAGCACGCGGTTTGTATCAAGGGACCATCTGGCAATACCGCTGGTTTGTGCCTTGGGATGTGAACGGATTGCAAGAATTAGCAGGTGGTGCAGAGGCCTTTGAAGGTCAACTGGATCAGTTTTTTGAAGAGTTTAATTACAATCACGCCAATCAGCCTGATTTGCAAGTTCCTGGATTGTATAATGCCACAAGTCAGCCTTGGAAATCACAAAAGCTTTTTAGAGAAATTCTTTTAGACACTGTGGTGCAAACCTATTTTAACGACAACAGCAAAGGAATAGATCCTTATGTGGGCCGCATTTATCAGAACAAACCCAAAGCTTATTTGCGCACGATGGATGATGATGCGGGAACGATGTCATCGTGGTTTGTGCTGCACAGTATGGGGCTTTCGGTAGCTAATGTAGGTAGTCCGGTTTACTATTTAACGGCACCAATTTTTAAAGAAGTGAATCTTAATCTTGCCACAGGGAAGAACTTTAAAATTTCAGTCAAGAATTATAACAAGGATCATTTTTACGTGAAATCGGCAACCTTTAATGGTAAACCTTTAAATCGAAACTGGCTCACGCACGAAGAACTGACTTCCGGTGGTGACTTGATCATTGAAACAGCAGATACGCCCAATAAAGATTGGGGAACGCAAAATACTTTTATTACAAAAGTTGAATTAAACTAGTGTGTATGTATAGCGAGGCTTTTTATTGAAGTCTTGCTATTTTTTTGATGGTTTGCTATAACGATTGCGTATATTTAAGCGTATTATGAACATTTAATCGATTAATAGGATTTATGAATAGACATCTCTACAAAGGCGCAGCATCTTTTGTGCTTGCAAGCTTACTGATCACGGGCTGTAAAAAAGAATCAGATCAAGAACCTTGGCGAGACCTGTTTGATGGTACTTCGCTTAATGGTTGGGAACAACTTAACGGCAAAGCAGCGTATCGTATAGAAGGTGACGAGATCGTGGGAACCACTGTGGCGAATACGCCCAATTCTTTTTTGGCTACCACCCAAAACTATGATGATTTTATACTTGAATTTGATTATAAAGTAGATCCTTCAATGAACTCTGGTGTACAAATACGCAGTTTGAGTCGACCAGATTTTAAAAGTGGACGCGTGCACGGTTATCAGATTGAGATAGACCCTTCTGACCGGGCTTGGAGTGCCGGTATTTATGACGAGGCGCGCAAAGGCTGGTTGTATTCATTGGAAAATAACCCTAAAGCGCAGCAGGCTTTTAAACAAAATGAATGGAATCATTACCGTGTAGAAGCATTGGGTGATACGCTCAAAACCTGGATCAATGGGGTTGAAGCTGCGCATCTCGTAGATGATCAGACCGCTTCAGGGTTTATTGCATTGCAAGTACACGCGATAGGCGCTGAAGATGAACCGGGGAAAGAAATACGATGGAAAAATCTAAAGATCATTTCAGAGAATCCTCGAGAATATAGTAAGCAGATGCGCTTGCCTGCTTTCAATACTAAAAATAACCTTACACAAGCAGAAGCAGCATCTGGTTGGCAACTGCTTTGGGACGGAAAAACCACAAAAGGTTGGAAAGGAGCAAAGCTTGAAACATTTCCTGAGCAAGGGTGGCAGATCGAAGACGGCACGCTCACGGTTATGGAAAGTGGTGGCGGAGAGTCTGAAGCCGGTGGAGATATTGTCACCACGCAGAAGTACGAAGATTTTGAACTGAAAGTGGATTTTAAAATTACCGAAGGTGCTAACAGCGGAATCAAATATTATGTAGATACAGACCTGAATAAAGGAGAAGGTTCTTCGATAGGTTTAGAATATCAGATTCTGGATGATGCGCGGCATCCTGATGCCAAATTAGGAAATCACGAAGGTAGTCGCACTTTAGCTTCGTTGTATGATTTGATTCAGGCTGATCCTAATAAACCGGTAAACCCTATCGGCTCTTGGAATACTGCACGCATTGTGAGTAAAGATGGTAAGGTTTCGCACTGGCTTAATGATGAAAAAGTGTTGGAGTATGATCGCAGTACAGATGCTTTTCTTCAATTAGTTCAAGAAAGTAAATACAAAGACTGGCCGGGATTTGGGACCTTAGAGCGCGGCAATATTTTACTACAAGACCACGGAAATCGCGTATCCTTCAAGAATATCAAAATCAAAGAACTTTAATATGACCACACGTAGATCGTTTATCAATAAATCAATTTTAGGCGGAACCGCGCTGGCGCTAAGCAATACCACAATGGGAATGGCTGCCAGCAGTTATCGCAATATCATAGGAGCTAATGATCGGCTAAATGTTGCGGTCGCGGGATTAGGCAGACGTTTGGGAGCCTATTATGCACCCATCGCCCGCAAAGAATCTAACGTACGCCTACTGTATCTCTGCGATGTGATGGAAAAAAGTCGTCTCAATGCACTAAAGAATTTTAAAGAACATATTGATTACACACCAGAACTGGAGAATGATATTCGCAAAGTTATTGAAGATAAGGAGGTAGATATTCTTATAAATGCAACTCCAGATCACTGGCATACTCCGGGATCTATTATGGCATTAAAAGCGGGCAAACACGTGTATGTTGAAAAACCATGTAGCCACAATATGAATGAAAACGAACTCCTGGTTGCGGCGGCAAAAAAGTTTGATAAACGCGTGCAAATGGGTAATCAACAGCGCTCGTCGTTGCACACTATAGAGATCATAGATCAGATTCACAAAGGGGTGATTGGCGATGTTTATAAAGCTGTAGCTTTTTATTCCAATACGCGTGGAGAAACACCGGTGCAGCAGGCGGCGGCTGTACCCACCGGGTTAGATTGGGAGCTTTGGCAAGGGCCGGCTCCACGTAGAGCGTACACGAGTGAAACCTGGGATTACAACTGGCATTGGTATGGCTGGAATTACGGCACCGCAGAAACCGGAAACAACGCCACACACGAACTCGACATCGCCCGATGGGCATTAGGCGTTGAATTTCCTAACTATGCTGAAGTGCAAGCCGAAAAACGCCATTTTAAAAATGACGGTTGGGAAATGTATGATACGATGTATGCGACGTTCAAATTTGATGATGATAAAGTGATCAATTGGGACGGAAAAAGCCGCAACGGTTACAATACGTATGGCCGCGGTCGTGGAACGCTTATTTTTGGTACCGAAGGTTCGGTTTTGGTAGATCGTTCTAATTATGTGCTTATGGATCGTAGCGGAAAAGTGATCAAACAAAGTGAAGAAACCTCAGAAAGCGGACTCGCGCTTGGCGGTGGGGGCGACTCTTCTACAGCGCATATGGTAAACTTTTTTGAAGCGATTCGCGGTAAAGAAACTTTAAAAGCGCCTATTGAAGATGCTTCGGTAAGTATGGCGATGGTGCATTATGCAAATATGGCGTATCGCGTAGGGCACGGTTTTGATATCGATGCTAAATCAGGTCGCATTTATGATCGGGAAGCGATGCAACTTTGGGGACGCGAGTATGCACCTAATTGGGAACTTAAAATTTAAGAGACTATGAAACGTAGAGATTTTGTGATCAAAAGCAGTCTGGCAGCAGCGGCCGTTTCTTCTGTTAGTCCGGGATTTGCTTACATCAATAAATATGTAGGTTCAAGTGCGCCAATACGCATAGGTGTGATAGGAACCGGCGATCGCGGAGGCGGTTTAATTTCAGTAATGAATGGTGTTGAAGGGATTGAAGTAGCTGCTTGTTGTGATGTTATTCCGTTTCGATTATCTAACGGAATGAAACGCGCCGGAGATTCAGCAAAAGCCTATACTGATTATCGAAAATTGCTCGAAGATAAAAGTATTGATGCGGTTTTGGTGGCGACGCCTTTCAGCACACATGCGCAGATTGAACTTGATGCGCTTGCCGCCGGAAAGCACGTGTATGGCGAAAAAACAATGGCAAAGGGCTATGATGCCGTGTTGGATGTTGTAGATGCTGCTCAGGGAAATTTGGTTTTTCAAACTGGACATCAGTACCACAGTTCGCGCTTGTATACGCACGTGGTTGATTTGATTAAAGATGGAAAAATAGGCGAGATCACTGCTTTTGAATGCCAATGGAATCGCAGCGGAAACTGGCGCAGACCCGTTCCTGAACCCGAACTGGAGCGTATGATCAATTGGCGTATGTACCGGGAATATTCCGGCGGATTGACTGCAGAATTATGTTCGCACCAGATCGATTTTACCAATTGGGTTTTGGGAGAAACACCGTCGCAGGTTTTTGGTACAGGCGGTATTGATTACTGGAAAGACGGCAGAGAAACCTTTGATAATGTACATCATTTATTTTCATATCCCAGTGGCGTAGAGGCCTCGTTTACCTGTTTGACTACTAATGCTAAAGACGATTATCAAATTAAAGTGATGGGCGATAAGGGAACCATTATTTTAGATTATGTCAACGGCTGGTTTTATCCTGAAGGAAATTATACTAAGAAGCGGGCTGAGGTTGATGGTGTTGCGGGTGCTACAATACCTTGGGAAGCCGGAAAGGGAATTCCGTTTGAGTTTAGCCACGCAGATCCTAGCAAGCAGGCTCTAATGGATTTTAGAGATGCGATCAAGAATAATAGCAAACCCATTTCAGACTTAAAAACCGGTGCCAATACCGCAATCTGTGTGCAAATGGCTATTGACTCGATGCTTACCAATGAAGTCGTTAAATGGAACCCAAAGCATTCGATTTAAACTTTATACTTTAATGGGAGTGCGCATTATATGGGCACTGCGTAGTCGTGTTTTATAACACCCATCACAAAGGTACTATGCGCACTCCCGATATTTTTTATAGAACCTAGGTCATTCAGTACAAAATCCTGATAGTGTTTCATATCCCGCACCATGACTTTCAATCTAAAGTCGTAATTCCCTGAAATATTATAACACTCACAAACGTACTTAGACGCCATGATATCTTGCACAAATTGATGGCCAATTTCTTTAGTATGTTCTTTGATCGTGATGTCACAAAAAACGATCAGTCCTTTACCTACTTTTTCGGCTTCTACAAGCGCGACGTATTTCTTGATAATTCCTTCCCGTTCTAAACGTCTTATGCGTTCGTAAACAGGAGTGGGAGATAAGTTTACATGTTGTGCAATTTCCTTAGTGGTTAATTTTCCGCTTTGCTGAAGCAATTCTAATAGCTTCAAATCGATCTGGTCTAATTCTGACATAGATAAATTTTCTATTTGTGTGTCCATATTACGCCACTAAAAGACGATTTGTCTTTTATAGTAGTCTATGTAGTTATTATATCTAAATAGTAATACAAAATTAATTAATTAATCTTTTATTTTGAGATTTGTAAGAGATAAAAACTGAAAAATGCGCCTCAGGTAGTTTTTAGACATATAATTAAAGAATATACCCAGGGGCTTGCCTCAAAGTAGTTTCAATACTAAAACAACAAATCAAAAAAAGCCATGACTAACACTCAGGATACCATTAAAGACGATTTTGAATTTACGGTAAAGCGTATATATTTCGACGAAGACTATGTGCCTTCTAGCAGTACACGTACTACAACTAATTTTGCAAATTTGGCAAGAGGAGCGAGGCGTCAGGAAAATCTGCGAAACACCCTTACAATGATCAACAATCGTTTTAATTCATTGGCAAACTGGGACAATCCTGATCAAGACCGCTATAAGGTTGAGTTGGAAATCGTTTCTGTGGATCTTGATATGCACGATAGCAGAGCAACATTTCCTGCGATCGAAGTTTTAAAAACGCACATACTGGATCATAAAACAGGTAAGCGCATCGAAGGGATTGTGGGCAATAACTTTTCTTCCTACGTACGGGATTATGATTTTAGTGTTTTGCTTTTAGAACACAATAAAGGGAAAACTGATTTTAGTATTCCTGATGATTTTGGAAGCTTGCACGGTACGATCTTTAAGCGTTTTGTTTCCTCAGAAACGTATAAGAAGCATTTTGCTAAACCACCTGTCATCTGTTTGAGTGTTTCGCACAATAAAACCTACCAACGCACAGGCAATCACCATCCTATTCTTGGGTATGAATATCAAGTGAATGAAGCTTCTTTAACCGAATCCTATTTCAAAAAAATGGGCTTGCAAGTACGGTATTTTATGCCGCGTCACAGCGTAGCGCCGCTCACCTTTTACTTTTTTGGGGACCTACTTACAGAGTATACCAATCTGGAATTAATAAGCACTATCAGTACGATGGAAACCTTTCAAAAAATTTATAGACCTGAAATTTACAATGCCAATTCGGTGGCGGGATCTTGCTTTAAACCCAGTTTGAAAAACCCAGATCATTCGCTCACCAAGATCGAATATGACCGGGAAGAACGCAGTCAGCTGGCCATTGAACAAGGAAAATTTACCGAAGAACATTTTATAAAACCGTATAAGCACGTGCTGGAGCAGTGGTCTGCAAATTACGCACACTAATCAATTCAACTAACTACTTCATTATGAAAAATATATTACCAACATCAACCGTTGGAAGTTTACCTAAACCTGCCTGGCTTGCGCCACCCGAAAAACTTTGGTCGCCTTGGAAATTAGAAGGTGATCAATTATTAGAAGGCAAACAAGATGCCCTGCGTATTTCGTTACAAGAACAGTATTTATCAGGAATTGATATTATTAGTGATGGCGAGCAAACACGCCAACATTTTGTAACCACCTTTATAGAATATTTGAGTGGAGTAGATTTTAAAAATCGAAAGACGGTAAAAATCCGTGACCGGTACGAAGCCAGTGTTCCGGTTGTTGTGGATGAGGTGGCGCGGCAAAAAGCAGTATTTGTTGAAGATGCTCAGTTTCTACGAAAACAGACCCACCAACCTATAAAATGGGCTCTTCCGGGGCCTATGACTATGGTAGACACCTTGTACGATGATCATTATAAAAGCCGTGAAAAATTAGCTTGGGAATTTGCCAAAGTACTTAATGAGGAAGCCAAAGCGCTACAAGAAGCAGGAGTAGATATTATTCAGTTTGATGAGCCGGCGTTTAATGTGTTTTTTGATGATGTGAATGATTGGGGGATGGCGGCATTAGAACGTGCCATCGAAGGATTACACTGTCAGACTGCAATACATATTTGTTATGGCTACGGAATAAAAGCGAACAATGATTGGAAAAAAACGTTAGGTTCAGAATGGCGGCAATACGAAGAAATATTCCCGAAAATTCAAACCTCGAATATTGATATTGTATCCTTAGAATGCCATAATTCATACGTGCCACTTGAGCTCATGGAGCTTATTCGCGGTAAGAAAGTGATGGTAGGGGCTATTGATGTAGCTACGAATACCATAGAAACGCCAGAAGAAGTTGCCCAAACGCTGCGTAAAGCACTTGAGTTTGTAGCTATTGAAAATCTATATCCGTCAACCAACTGCGGAATGGCGCCACTATCACGTGAAGTAGCCCGCAAAAAGTTAAGTGCCTTAAGTGCCGGAGCAGCACTTGTACGCAACGAACTTGGGTTTTAATACCAAACGCTTAGAGCAAAAAAACCTCCTGTTTCAGGAGGTTTTTTATGGATTCATAGTTCGTTTTAGGTAAGTAAATTACCCTCGTCATCCCACTCCGCAGTGACGCCACGTTGACTTTGATCTACACATTTTGAAATCCACTCGGGATCGTAGCTTACGCCGTGTTTCTGCAAAACTTCTTCAGGAACGCCATCCCAGATATTAGGTTGATTACCCTTGTAGTCCAGATCTTTGATTCCCATTTCTGAAGTATAATACCCCGTCATCGTTAGGTTACGCATCAAGCTAAAAAACTGTACCTGTACCGGTTGTTCCCAGCCGGATTTTTCGGGATCAGGAAAAGCGATCGTATCTAAAATAGCTTTCTGATTTTCTTCCGAAGTACTTTTAAATTCAGTGTCGTATTCTAAATTAGAAGTATGGTCTAGCCACATCAAACCACCGCGTATGGGCGTTTGTAAATAGGGCATATCTTTGACAATAAATTCAAGAAACTCGGGCACGCCGGCATCGGTAGCACTTCCATATTCCTCATTTGCAGGTAAGATCAGCGCACATAATACATTCAATGTGTCCATCTCGTGTTCTCTAAAAAACTGTTCTGATTGAAGTTTTTCAATCAGTTCGAGTTCTTCAGGAGTGCGGCCAAAATAATCTTCAGCAGCTTTCGCAATTTCAACTTCTTTTTCGCCCAAATTAGGATCACATCCTGTGAGTAAAAGTCCGGTTCCTAACGAACCTAAAAACATCGATTTTAAACTATCTCTTCTATCCATGATTTAGATGTTTTGCTGTTTTAGTTGTTCAATAATATAATCTGAAGCTCTCCATGAAAGCGCTAAAATGGTCCAAGTAGGGTTTTTATCGGCCTGAGAAACAAACGGTCCCGCATCTACAATAAAAACATTGTCTACGTCGTGCAACTGCTGAAATTCATTAACTACAGAAGTTTTAGGATCACTTCCCATACGGGTGGTTCCTACCTCGTGAATGATTCGGCCCGGATTTTCGAGACCGTAATTCGATTCTTTTGAAGGAGCATCTTGAAGCATCGTACCGCCCATATTATGCACAATTTCTTCAAAAGTATCGTTCATGTGCTTGGCTTGATTCACTTCATATTCAGACCATTTATAATTGAAACGCAACACGGGGATCCCAAACTCATCAACCGTGGTTGGGTCGATCTCGCAATAATTATCTTTCATCGCGATAGACTCGCCACGACCGGCCATACCAATGGTAGAGCCGTAATATTTTTTTATATCTGCACGTAAACTGTTTCCGTAGCCGCCCACTTTTTGATTGAAGAAACGGTTAAGGTCATTGGGGTTAAAGCCAAAACCATAGCTCGGCATTCCTAGACCACCCCAAACTTCAATATGATAACCACGCGGGAAATTCAGTTTTTTATTATCGCCCCACCACGGTGTATAGACGTGCATTCCGCCTACACCATCTTCATTATAGGTATCGCGATTCATCAAATCTGGAATGAACGCAGATCTACTCGCACCGGTAGAATCGTGCAGATAACGGCCCACCATATCACTACTATTCCCTAATCCGTTAGGGTGTTGCGCACTCTTAGAATTCAATAAGATCCGCGCTGAACTACACGCCGAAGCTGCAAGCACGACAATGCGGCCTTTCAGCTTATATTCTTTACGATCATCTTTACTGATGTAAGAAACTCCGGTAGCTTTTCCTTCTTCATTTGTAGTTACCTCGCGTACCATTGCATTGACAAAAAGGTCTACCTGACCGCCGTTTTTTTGCGCAGGAAAGATCAAACAGGTTCCAGCGGAGAAATCGGCATATACCGCACAAGCACGAGAACATTGCCCACAATAGAAGCAAATACCGCGATCATCGTTGATCTTTTTGGTAAGCATAGACATTCGCGAAGGAATCACAGGAATATTAGATTTGCGCGCTCCCTTGATGTAAAAAAGTTCGTGTAAACGCGGTTTTGGTGGAGGTAAGAAAAAGCCATCAGGCTCGTTCTCAATATTTTCTTTGGTACCAAAAACCCCAATAAGCTTATCTACTTTATCATAATAAGGTTTTACGTCCTCGTATCCTATGGGCCAGTCGTCGCCGTGACCGTCATAGCTTTTATGCTTAAAATCGCGTTCCCCAAAACGCAACGAAATGCGCCCCCAGTGATTGGTACGACCGCCTAGCATTCTAGATCTAAACCAGTCAAATTGAGTTCCGTCTTTTTGAGTGTAAGGTTCACCTTCAATTTCCCAACCTCCATAGGCGCTGTCAAAATCTCCAAAAGGTCGTCTATTTGAGGCACCACGTCTTGGAGATTCATAAGGCCATTTGAGTTGCGTACGTTGTTTAGGGTCTGCAGGATCAAAATGAGGACCTGCTTCTACAACCGCTACTTTGAGTCCGGCATCTGCCAAAACTTTTGTTGCCATCCCACCGCCGGCTCCAGAGCCTACGATGATGACATCATACATTTTTGAAGATTCTTGTATTTGCATAGGATAGGTTTAATGTGCTTTAAATTATTTCTAAAAATATGGCGTATAAATTACTGATAATGATAATAGACCTAGAAATAACCTTGCAAATTGTTAATTATGTTAATTTATTAAAATTTAAGTGAATTTCACACAATTATACTAAAACGTTTTATTATAATTGCTAAAACGTTTTACTTTAACGTTTGCGAAAAACAATTAAAACTTAAACATGCATTAATGGGAATTTGAAATTCCAGAAACACCGAACAATTATGGACAAAAACTTTAAAAGATTTATTCTGGTTTTTTTCCTTGCATTAGGTATGACATCGCTACATACGCTTTATGCACAGGGAGGAAAAACCGTTACGGGAACGGTCACTGATCCCGGAGGAATGCCTTTGCCGGGAGTTACGGTACAGGAAAAAGGAACCACCAATGGTGTGGCGACAGATTTTGACGGAAATTTTAGTATAGATGTTGCCTCTAATAACGCTGTACTTGTGTTTTCTTATGTGGGGATGACTAATGTAGAGCAGGCAGTAGGCTCTCAAAATTCGTTTACGATAACGATGGAATCGAATGAAGAATCACTTGAAGAGGTGGTTTTAATTGGTTACGGCTCTCAAGAGCGTAAAGCCGTTTCTACCGCTGTAACTAAAGTAGATACTGATGATTTCAATCAAGGGCAGGTATCCTCACCGGTTGAATTGATTCAAGGTAAAGTTGCCGGACTGCAGATCACCAGAGCAGGAGGAAACAATCCTAATGGTGGTACAGCAATACAGCTTAGAGGGGTGACCTCGATTACCGGTTCTACTTCACCACTTATTGTAATTGACGGAATTCCGGGAGGTAATCTTGATTTACTTCAGCAAAATGATATCGAGTCCTTTGATGTACTTAAAGATGGTGCAGCAGCTGCAATTTATGGTACACGAGGGACCAACGGGGTAATTTTAATTACTACCAAAAAAGGAAAGAAGGGTAAGAGTACTTTTAATTACTCAAGCTTTGTTTCACGCGATTATGTAAACAGTAAACCAGATTTTCTATCGGCAGATCAATTTAGAGCTGCTATTGCAGACGGAATCATTAGCGCTAATAATGATCTAGGAGCTTCTACTGATATTTTTGAAGAACTGGTTAACCGTTCTAATCTTACACAGTATCATAACTTCGTTGCTTCTGGCGGTAACGAAAATGGTAATTACAGAGCTTCATTATACTACAAAGATTCTGAAGGTATTGCTTTGGAAAATGGAAGAGAAGAATTTGGGGTGCGTGCAAGTTTCAATCAAAAGGGACTTGATGACAAACTTACTTTTGCCTCTAGCGTTGTTGTTAATGTAAATGACGCAAATCTTTTAGGAGGTAACCAATTTGGTATTGTGACAGACTGGAATCCTACGGCACCTATTTATGCGCCTTTTAATACTTCAGAAGAAGGGGTGTTGTTCAACCAAGGGCGTTATGGTTTTTACCAGCCGGAGAACGGGTATAACCCATTTTCTGAATACGCTAACCGTTTTAATCAGCGTAAGCAAATTACTTTTTCAGGGGACGTAAAACTTGGGTATGAGATTATTCCCGGGTTAGTAGCTTCTGTTTTTGGTTCTTATCAAAGAAACTCTTGGAATGATCGCTTTTACCGTTCAACGCAAGATTATCAGCAGTATAACACCGGTAGTCCTTACTTCGGAACCGGGTATGCTTACAAAGGGAATCATATAGATTATACTCAAACTGTAGAGCCAACAATCAACTTCACTAAAGATTTTGGAGATCACGGCTTTGAATTACTAGGAGGTTATAGTTATCAATACTCAACCACCGAAGAATATTCTATGGATAACAGTGGTTTTACCACAGATGGTTTTGAAGATTGGAATTTTGGTGCGGGTAACGCGATCACAGATACAGATTTGCCACGTCCTAATTTATCAAGTTTTAAAGAAGATAATACGCTTATTGCTTATTTCAGTCGTTTGAGCTATAACTACCTTGATCGTTACTTTTTACAGGCCTCTGTGCGTCACGAAGGTTCTTCACGTTTTGGAGCCAATAACAAGTGGGCTAGTTTTCCTGCGATATCCGGAGGTTGGTTGATCTCTGATGAGAATTTTATGGAAGGTACCGCTTGGGTAAACAATCTTAAATTACGTGCAGGATATGGTATCACGGGTAACCAAGGGATTCCTAATTACCAATCTATTGTGACATTAGGAACAGGAGGTAAATACCCTGTATTTTTAGATGGTGCCGATGGTGCTACTTACTATCAAACCTATGGTCCTGTAAAGAACCCTAACCCAGATCTTAAGTGGGAAACCAAGAAGGAATTCAATATTGGTGTTGATTTCGGATTCTGGTTTAACAAGCTTAGTGGTTCAATTGATTACTATACACGTCGTACCGAGGACTTATTGCTGAGTTATGATGTTCCTCAGCCGCCTTTTGTACAGGGAAGTATTTATACAAACGTAGGGAATATCACCAATAATGGTTTAGAACTCGCGCTGAGTTACCGTGTGTTTGAAGAAGGAGATTTTAAATGGAATGTGGATTTTGTAGGAAGTTATCAAAACAACGAGCTTACGACACTTTCTAATCAAATCTTCTCTGTGAGTGAACTTTACGGAGGAAATATTGGTAACCCAGGAAACTTAGGGGATGCAATTAGAAATACTGAAGGTGGCCCTATCGGAAACTTCTACGGAAAACGCTTTGCCGGTTTTACTGTTGATGGTAAATGGTTATTCCATAAAGCAGATGGGACTATCGGAAGAGCAAGTGATATGACCGAAGAAGATAAGGCGATTATTGGTAATGGTTTGCCTAAATATTATGCTTCTTTGACCAATACCTTCCGTTATAAGAATTTTGACCTTACCATATTGCTACGCGGTAAATTCAAATATGATATTTTGAACACCGTAGATCTATTCTATGGCAATCCAAGTTTACTGCCGGGTAACGTGCTTACTTCAGCATTAGGACAGTACAGCAACATCACTGAAGCACCACAATATTCAGATTACTATCTTGAGAATGGGGACTTTGTAAAATTAGATAACCTGACTCTAGGCTATAACTTCAACTTGGGAGAGAACAGTCCGTTTAGTGCATTACGATTATTTGGTAGTGCTAGAAACCTTGCAACCTTTACCGGATATACAGGCCGTGATCCTGAAGTACAAGATACCGGGTTGTATCCTGGTATAGATGACAGAAACTTTTACCCAAGAACGGTAACGGTCACTGCAGGTGTCAATGTTAACTTTTAATATTAAGAAGATGAAGAAGATAAACTTATTTCAGAAGGCTGCGTGCGCAATGGGAGTGTTACTTACTATTGGGTGTACAGACCTTGAAGAAACTACATATTCAGAACTTTCAGAATCAAATTTTTATAAAACTGAATTAGAACTCGTACAAGCTAACTTAAGACCGTTCACGCATATGCAGGCGTGGTTGGCTTGGTCTGGTCAAAATGGGTATTACTACCATAACGAACTTTCGGCAGATCAAACCGCTTGGCCTCAAAAGGGGCGCCACGGTTATGATAATGCAGACCACATACGTCAACATTATCACACGTGGACTGATCAAGAAGGACGTTTAAATAATGCCTGGAGACTCATGTGGACCGGTCTAGGTTTTGTAAATACGGCTATCGAGAGTATTGAGGCTGTAGATGCAGCATCTATTGGAGTAACTCCGGAGCGTTTGGCTTCAATTGTTGCTGAAGCTAAGGTTTTACGTGCATATCACTATATGAAAATTATGGATATGTGGGGTAATGTACCTATTGTAACCACTGTAGGCGAGCCTAACAATCCACCTACTGCTTCTAGAGAAGAAGTGTTTGCTTTTATTGAGCAAGAACTTTTAGATAATGTTGAAAAACTTCAGCCACTTTCACCACAGCTTATTGGGCGTATGAGTAAAGCTGTAGGATATTCAATTCTATCTGAGCTTTACCTTAATGCTGAAGTGTGGTCAGGTACTCCGCGCTGGGAAGAAAGCATCACGTATGCTGATAAAGTGATCAGTGGAGAAGGAGGTTCGTTAACCGGAAACATTGCGTTAGATCAAGACCCGTTAGGACCTTTCAATAATACAAATGAAGATTCTCCAGAAAACATCTTTCAGTTTCCATTCAGTCGTCAAAATGACTTTGGATACAGCTGGGCTTCGTTCTACATGGGCTTCTCTAATATGACTGCAGCTTTAGACGTAAACTACAGCGGTAATAATGCTTTTGTTGTGATTCCTACAGCGTTCAATGCATATCAGGAAAATGACATTCGTAAGCAAGAATGGTTTTTATTTGGACCTCAATATAAATTTGGGACAGAGGAACCTATTTTAGGATCTGAAGAGTATAACGGTGAGCCATTTATCTACGTGAATAACATTCGTAGAAATACTGAAGGACAAACCGGTGAAGGTTCTATGACTGATGGAGAAGAGAATAGCGGTGCGCGTTTTCATAAATACCGTTCTGGTAGACAAGAAGATCCTAACTATTTAGAAGGAGATTATGTGGTTTACCGTTTAACTGAATTGTACTTTAATAAAGCCGAAGCTTTGATGCGTTTGAATAATGGTAACGCAACTCAAGAAGCGGTAGATCTTATCAATGCTAGTAAAGTACGCTACTTTACTTCAGATGATTGGGCAGATGAAGCCTACACAACGACATCTTTAACGATGAGTGAATTGTTAATTGAGCGTGGTAGAGAGTTCATTTTTGAAGGAAAACGTCGTACTGATCTTATTCGTTTTGGTGAATTCACCACAGGATCTTGGTGGGATCACGAGCCTTCAGGAGATCTTAACTTGACGATCTATCCTATTCCATACAGACAATTACAAGCAAATCCTAACCTTGTTCAAAACCCAGGATACTAAAAAGTATATTATGAAAACAATTTTAAATTCTATAAAACCGGCGGTCGTGCTTCTCCTTATTGCGTTTGCATCCTGTGAGGGAAGGCGCGAATTTGACGCCATCGTTGAAAACGGAGTCAATCTTGATAATTATGACATCATTTTACTAGAGTCAGGAAATACGCTGGATGTTACAGCTACCTTTGAGCCTAATGTTGTTCCGCAACGCGATTATATCTGGGAGGTAGAAGATCCTAGCGTCGCTGACTTACAAGTAAACGAGGATAAATCTGTAACCCTAACCGCAACCGGATCTGGAGAAACTGTTTTGCGTGTTACGGCAGCAGATGATAGTTCACTTACAGATACTGCGCCGTTAAAAGTGATCGCGGGGCCTCCTGTAGATATTACAGATCAAAGTACGATCTCAGTAAACCGGGAATACAGCGGTGGAGCAGAAGGTCGTGAAGGATCAACTAAGCTTATTGATGGAGATTTGACTACAAAATATCTATCTGGTTTTGTCACTCCGTTTTGGATAAATCTAGAGTTTGAAGAACCTATTGTAGCGGGTTATTATTCATTTACTTCAGGTAATGATGCTCCAGATCGTGATCCACAGGATTGGGAGATACAAGGTTCACAAGATGGAGAAACCTGGATCACGCTTGACAGCAGAGAAGATTACAGATTTTCAGATCGTACTCAAACCAGAGAATTCTATTTTGATAACAATACCGCTTATAAATTCTACCGATTAGATATTTCAAGTAATGGTGGAGGCAGTTTGTTTCAAATGACAGAATGGAGATTATTTTTATTACCATTCTAAGCATAAGAATAAAAAAGAATCTTTATTTATTTGAAAAGATTTATTTAGCCCCAGCCGTCAGACATAACGTCTGGCGGCTTTTTTTATTAACGCAGTCAAGTAGTATAAAATATCTCTAAAAAATATAATGGAATTAGAGAAGTTGCTTAAGCAATAATTAATGATAAAAAACTTGAATAACTAAAACGTTTTACTTATTTTCACTTAAATTACAAAAATATCGTTTTCGTATATACTATGCTTATTAGTGTTTAAACAGCTAAGTGTTTAAAGTGTAGTATTTTATATCCTCATTATGCAAAGAAGAACATTTATTCAAAATACGGCCTTAGCGGGTGGCTTAACCGTGATAAATCCTACTGGCCTTTTCGCCGAAAGTTTATTTAAAAAATTTCCAACAGTGCGTGTGCCGGCAGGGCAGCGTAATTTTGAGAGTAAGGCCATTGAAAAGGCGATTAAAGAATTTTCAAAAAATGTTGACGATCAAGAGCTGTCTTGGTTATTTAACAACTGTTTTCCTAACACATTAGATACTACGGTTACTTATTCAAAATATAAAGGAGCGCCAGATACCTATGTGATCACGGGAGATATTGATGCCATGTGGTTGCGGGATAGTTCTGCGCAAGTGTGGCCTTATATGCAATTTGCAGACGAGGATAAAGATCTTAAAAACCTTATCGCCGGTGTGATCAATAGGCAAACACGTCAGATTTTAAAAGATCCGTATGCTAATGCATTTTATGACGATCCTGAGAAAAAAGGGGAGTGGACCTCTGATAATACCGCTATGCTTCCGGGAGTGCATGAGCGTAAATATGAGATCGATTCGCTTTGCTATCCTATTCGTTTGGCTTACAACTATTGGAAAACCACCGGAGACACAGCTCCTTTTGACAAACAGTGGCTGGCGGCGATCAAGAATATTTTAAAAACGTTCAAAGAGCAACAGGAGAAAGACGGTACCAATCCATATTCTTTCAGTCGAAACACTTCTAACGGAACCGATACGCGCTTTCTTCGTGGGAAAGGGTATCCTGTGAAACCGGTAGGTTTGATTTGTAGCGCCTTTCGACCAAGTGATGATTCTACGGTGTATTCATTTTTAATTCCGTCTAACTTTTTTGCGGTAGTAAGTTTAAATCAGGCTGCAGAAATGGTTGAAACGCTTCAGGATGAAACAGAACTTGCTAGCGAACTGAAAGCTTTAGCATCAGAGGTCAAAGAAGCGATTGCTAAATATGGTGTGACTGAACACGAAAAATACGGTAAGATCTATGCTTTTGAGACTGATGGTTTTGGAAACCATTTGATGATGGATGATGCTAACGTGCCTAGTTTACTTTCTTTGCCTTATCTGGACGCAATAGATGTGAACGATCCTATTTATCAAAATACCCGAGACTTTGTTTGGTCATTAGACAATCCATTTTTCTTTAAAGGAACGGCTGCCGAAGGCATTGGCGGACCGCACGTGGGTATGAATATGATCTGGCCGATGGCCATTACAATGCGCGGCTTGACCAGTACTTCAGATGCAGAAATTAAGGAGTGCATCAAAATGCTCAAGAATACGCACGGCGGAACTGGCTTTATGCACGAGACTTTTCATAAAGATGATCCTACAGACTTTACCCGATCTTGGTTTGCTTGGGCAAATACCTTGTTTGGCGAGTTACTTTGGAAAATCTATCAGGAGAAACCCCAATTACTCAATTCGATTTAAAATAAAAAGTTGATGAAACACAACGCTAGCGCTTTCCGTAGGAAGATACTATTCAGTTTTGCAGTTACGCTGTTAAGTCTCACCAATCTTGTAATAGCGCAACAACAAGAAGTATACGTAGAAAATCCGGTGGCTTATGTCAATCCATTTCACGGTACCGCACCGCTCACAGATCCTGATTTTATAGGGTACACACCGCCTGAAGGTTGGCGGGTTTGGGCAGGATTAACCTATCCCGGCGCGACGCTGCCCAATGCGATGGTACAACTGAGTCCCATTACTCAATACGGAAGCGGCGCCGGCTATGAATATGAAGACGACGAAATTCTAGGCTTTACGCATACCAATAAAGGGCACTGGAATCTGTGTCATATTCCGATTTTACCAATTGCAGAAAATGCTTCGGTACCTTTTAAATCTTCTTTTGATAAGGAGACTGAAAATGCTTCCGCCGGCTATTACAGTGTTTATTTGAACGATTACAAGGTTAAGGTTGAGGTTACATCAACCTTGCGTGCGGGTTTTCACAACTATACGTTCGATGATAATTCGGCACATACAATTCTGTTTGATCTGGGACGGGCAAATCATCACGTTGACGAGTGGCAACTGCGACAAACCGGTCGTAAGACACTTGAAGGATTTCAGCGTACGGGAGGTGATAAAGTTTATTTTTCGGTAGAACTCAGCGAGGCGATCAGCGAACTCCAGCAAGTAAACCCAAATACAGATAAAGGTTATGCAATTCTTAATTTAAAAGCTTCGCCAAACCCGGTAACTTTAAAAATAGGTTTGTCTTTTGTAAGTACCGAAAATGCACGTGAAAATCTTCAGCAAGAAATAGGAACTAAAACTTTTGAGGAAATACACCAAGCTGCAGAAAAAACGTGGGAGGCTGTGTTGTCTAAGATCCAAGTTTCCGGCGGAAGCCAAAAAGAGAAAGAGCTTTTTTATTCCTCGTTATACCGAAGCATGCAATGGCCGGCTTTGCGCAGTGATCACAATGGGGAGTTTACAGATGCTCAGGGAACGGTTCAAAATAAAGGCTTCCGGTATTATACCAATCCGTCGCTTTGGGATACGTATCGCAACAAACTGGTTTTATTGACCTTATTATCGCCGGAAGTTACCGGAGATATCATTCAATCGTTGATCGATAAAGGAACTCAAAGCGGATTTATGCCTACCTTTTTTCACGGCGATCACGCTGCACCTTTTGTCACGCAGGCTTATGGTAAAGGCATTACCAATTTTGATGTGAAAAAAGCCTACGAGCAGCTTCTAAACAATGCATATAAAGAGGGCGGCACACGGCCGCATATTGCAGAATATATTGAGAAAGGTTTTATTTCAGATCCTAATGTTGAAAACCCGCATGTAGAAACTAAAGCAAAAGCTGGTGTTTCAAAAACGCTTGAGTATGCTTACGATGATTACAGTTTGTCATTGTTGGCAGCAGCTTTAAATGATGACAATCACGCCAAAGATCTTGCTGCACGTGCAAAGAATTATAAGAATGTCTTTGACCCAGAAACGCATTTTATGCGCGGTAAGGTAGCTGATGGATCTTTTATAAGTCCGTTTGATGCCGAGTATCCGTACTATGAGTATATGTATCGCGAAGCCAATGCTTGGCAACTTTCGTTCTTCGTGCCGCACGATATGAAAGGTCTGGTAGGCTTGTACCCAAGTGAACAAGCGTTTGAGCAAAAGTTAGATTCGCTGTTTACCTTACCGTGGAACCCTAAACATATCGCACGTAATGTAAGCGGATTTTTAGGTCAATACTGCCACGGAAATCAGCCTGATCACGAGGCACCTTTTGCCTATTATTTTATCAATAAGCCCGAAAAATCACAACAAATTATAGATATGCTTCTAGAAGACTATTATGGTGTTGGATCAACCGGCTTAGCCTTTAGTGGGATGGATGATGCAGGGGAGATGAGCGCCTGGTATGTTTTTGCAGCTTCGGGATTGTATCCGCTATCACCGGCAGATAATGAGTATTTGGTAAGTCTTCCCGTTTTTGGCGGTGTAAAATGGAATTTAGGTAGAAATTCATTAGAAATCTCTAAAGAAGGAACATCAAGAACGCTAAAGCAAATTCAATACAACGGTAAAACGCTTGATGGCTATTTTATTGATCAGGAACAATTGATGCTTGGTGGCGATTTAAAATTAAACGTAGAGTAAAAGCAGTTTTTATGAGGAAATTAGTCGGATTTTTAATTGTTGTTCTAAGCTTTTTAGAACCGATTGTGGCGCAGGAAATCAGCTATAAAACAGTTGAAAACATCAATTACTACCCTAAAGCACTTCAGCAATCTGACACCTATCTCGCTTCACAAGCGCGTCTTGATATCTACTATCCTGAAGATAAAAAAGACGTTCCGGTGATTATTTGGTTTCACGGCGGCGGCCTCACCGGCGGCTCTAAAGAAATTCCGCAAGCTTTAAAAAATATGGGCTACTGTATTGTAGGTGTAGGGTATAGGCTTTCTCCTAAAGTTAAAGCTTCGGTTTGTATTGAAGATGCTACTGCAGCGATCGCCTGGACGTTTAAAAATATTGAAGCCTATAATGGTGACTCCAAAAATATCTTTGTGAGCGGGCATTCCGCAGGAGGTTATTTAGCCTTGATGAGTATTATGGATAAAAGTCGTCTTGCTAAATACAATATCAATGCTAATGATGTCGCGGGATTGATACCGTTTAGCGGGCATACCATTACTCATTTTACCATTAGAGCAGAGCGTGGCATTCCGGGAGAACAACCCATAGTAGACGCCTATGCTCCGCTTTATTTTGTACGGAATGATGCGCCGCCTACACTCTTGATTACTGGCGACCGAGAACTGGAAATGTTAGGGAGGTATGAAGAGAATGCCTACTTCTACCGAATGATGAAAGTCGCAGGACAGCAACACATAAAACAATACGAAATGCAAGGCTATGGACACAATATGACACATCCTGCTTACCCCTTGTTATTGAGCTTTGTAGCTGAAAATTTGAACAAATCTGAGCAATAAATACAGATTAAGAAGAAGTTTTTAAAGTTATTACTGAATCTAATAGAAATGTTCTTAGTAAAACCTTTTAGTTATCGTACTTTTGCAGGTTCACCAGGGACGGTATTATTAATAGTTTTTAGAGTACCAAACAAAGAATGAAGAATATTTACGAAGATGAACGGATTGTAATGACGCTTGATGCAGGAGGAACTAATTTTGTTTTTTCGGCATTGCAGCAGGGAGAAGAGATTATTCAGCCTATCACATTACCTTCTAATTCAGACCATTTAGAGCGTTGTCTCAAAACGATAATTAAAGGATTTGATCAGGTAAAAGCCCAACTCAACGGGCGGCAGCCTGAGGCGATCAGTTTTGCATTTCCGGGACCTGCAGATTATAAAAACGGAATCATTGGTGATCTGGTGAACTTACCTGCCTTTAGAGGTGGCGTGGCTTTAGGACCTATGCTTGAGGAGATTTTTGAGATCCCAACGCTGATCAATAACGATGGAGATCTGTTTGCCTATGGTGAAGCGGTAGCGGGAATGCTTCCGTTTATAAATGAATCATTGGCAGCAGCAGGAATAAGCCGAACATATAAGAACTTAATTGGCATTACCTTAGGCACCGGTTTTGGTGGTGGTATTGTGGTGAATAACCAGATCTGTTTAGGTGATAATTCCGCCGCAGGCGAAATCTGGCTCACTCGAAATTACATAAAGCCAAAAACCGTAGTTGAAGAAAGTGTGAGTATTCGCGCCATTCAGCGTGTATATGCTGAGCAGTCAGGAACAACCGAATTGATCTCGCCTCGTGAGATTTATAATATTGCAAGCGGGGAGAAGGAAGGTGATAAACAAGCTGCGATCAATGCTTTTGAAGAAATGGCAACAGCAGTGGCAGAATCTCTGGCTAATGCACTAGCGCTTATAGATGCCCCTATCGTAATTGGTGGCGGTATTGCAGGAGCTTCAAAATATATTGTGCCTAAGATCATAGAGCATCTTTCGGGCTGTATTTATAATTTAGAAAATGAGGGTATGCCTCGTGCGATTTCAAAGGTTTTTAATATAGACGAACCTGCACAATTGAAAGCTTTTACGGCCGATTCTGAGGATGAGGTTAAGGTGCCTTTCAGTACGGCAAAAGCGAAATACAATAAAGAAAAACGCATTGCTATCGGGATCAGTAAATTAGGCACAAGCACATCTGTGTGTCTCGGAGCTTATGCTTTGGCGCTAGATTATCTAGACAAGAAAAATTTGTATAAAGAGCTGGTGTAGAGCATTTACCAAGACATAAAAAAAGACCTGCTTTATTAAGCAGGTCTTTTTGTTTGATACTATAAGCAGTATTTAGTCCTTAAGAGCTTCTTTAATTGCTGCTAATGCCAGCGGTTCCATTACTTGATAACCTTCATCAGTAGGATGCACACCATCATAAGAAAGTGCTTCAGGAAGACCATTAACATCATCTACCATTTCAGAAAAGTAATCCAGATAAACCAGGCCTTTTCCTTCGCAGTAATACTTCAGCATCGTATTCAATTCTAAAATAGGACCTACAGAATCAACTTCAGGCTTCCACGGATATTTTGCCGCAGGAAGAATAGAAGAAACAATAGGAACAATGCCGTTGGCTTCTGCCAGTTCAACCATTGAAACCATATTGTTAAAAATCTGCGCAGTGGTCATCGGTCCGGTATTTCCGGCGATATCGTTGGTTCCGGCAAGGATCACTACCGCCACGGGATTTAGATCGATCACATCCTGTCTAAAACGCAACAACATCTGAGGCGTGGTCTGACCGCTAATTCCGCGACCGATGAAGTTATTCTTGGTAAAGAAATCAGGATCGCTATTGACCCAACCTTCGGTAATGGAGTTGCCCATAAAGACCACTCTGTTTTCTTTTGCATAGACTGAATCTACCTGTGCATTGGCTTCGGCGTAGCGCTTCAAATTAGGCCAATCTTGTGCCTTTGACTTAAAAATACTACCCCAAACCATAAAAACAATACATACCGAAAGTTGGACAAATTTGCTCATAAACTTAGTTATAAAGATTCTTATTAGGTTTTCTACTCATATAAAAAGTAAGCGTTCCACCGTTCATAACCTGATCGTGCGTGATGAATGGTTCGGTAAGTTCTTCACCGTTCAGCTCTACCTTGCGCACGTATACATTCTTCTCAGACTGATTTTTAGCTTCAACCTTAAAGGTGTTTCCGTTATCTAAGTTAAGTGTTGCTTCTTTAATCGCAGGGCTTCCTAAAGCATAATCTACCGATCCCGGAGCTACAGGATAAAATCCTAAACTGCTGAATAGATACCAGGCACTCATTTGACCAAAGTCGTCATTACCGCTCAATCCATCAGAACCGGTCATATACTTCTCTTTTAAGATCATTCTGATCTTGTCTTGTGCTTTGTAAGCATCGTCTGTCCAGTTGTATAAATAAGCTACGTGATGCGAAGGTTCATTACCATGCACATAGTTTCCAATGATTCCTTCACGTGAAATATCTTCGGTATTTTCAAAATACTTATCAGGCAATTCCATCGTAAATAACGAATCTAAATGTGTGCTGAATTTCTCTTTTCCGCCCATTAGATCGATCATTCCTGCAGGATCTTGAGGAACGTATAAACTGTAGTTCCAGCTATTTCCTTCAATAAATCCTTGACCGTGCGTGTTCAAAGCGTCAAACTCTTTTTTAAAGCTTCCGTCGCTCAATTTAGGACGCATAAATCCGATAGATTTATCGTACACGTTTTTCCAATAAGTAGAACGCTCGATGAACTCATTGTAAATTTCGTCACGGCCTAATTTCTTAGCGGCTTGCGCGATCCCCCAGTCATCGTAAGCATATTCTAAAGTTTTTGATACCGAAGCACCACTTTTATCTTCAGGCACATAACCCATATCGATATAGTCACCAATACCATCAAAATAACGAACGCGCGCCGTCTCTACACAAGCGTCTAAAGCAGCATTCTGATCAAAATCTGCATTGCCTTTTACAATAGCATCTGCAATTACCGAAGCTGAATGATAACCGATCATACACCAGTTTTCATTAGCATAATGCGACCAGATCGGTAGCATATGGTGCACACTTTGTTCCTGATGCACCATCATAGATTGCACCATATCTTGATTGCGTTGTGGCTGCAATACATTGAATAAGGGGTGCAACGCACGATATGTATCCCAAAGCGAAAAGCTTGTGTAATTAGTAAAACCATCGGCCTCGTGCACATTGCGATCAAGTCCCATATATTTTCCGTCTACGTCCATATAAACGGTTGGGCCTAAAAAGGCATGATACATTGCGGTGTATAGATTTACTTTGTCAGATTCTTTTAAAGTTTCGACAGTTACTTTTTGCAATTCTTTATTCCAGGTGTCACGTGCTTGCTGCTTTACGGCGTTAAAATCCCAACCCGGAACTTCTGTTTCCATATTCTTTAGCGCACCTTCGGTACTTACAGGTGATAATGCCATTTTAACCTGAATCGCTTCATTTTTTTCTGTATCAAAATCGAAATACAGTCTCAGGTCATTTCCTGCCATTTGTGGGAAATTATGCTCTTGATCAAAACGTCCCCAGAATCCGCGATATACTTGTCCTTTTTGCTTTTCCTGACCGTAGCTCTTAAAGGCTTTGCTGAACGTCATTGCAAAATAGACCTTACGCGTACGCGCCCAACCGCTGGTTTGACGATAACCGGTAATGGTCGAATCGTTCTCTACGCGAACGATCGTCCACACATTTTTCTCATCATAATTGTAGATTCCTGATTTTAGATCGAGAATAATATGCGCTTGCTCACTCTTTGGAAACGTATACTGATGCACACCCACACGTGTGGTGGCTGTCATTTCGGCTTTGATGCCGTAATCTTTTAAATTAACGGAGTAGTAGCCTGCTTCAGCGGTTTCTTCATCGTGAGAAAAGCGTGAGCGATAACCGCTGTCAGGATTAGCTTCGGTTCCCGGGTTGAGTTGTAGTTTTCCTACCGTTGGCATTACTAGAAAATCACCCAAATCAGAGTGACCGGTACCGCTAAAATGTGTGTGGCTAAATCCAACAATAGTTGAATCTTCATATTGATAACCGGCGCAGTATTTATAAACGTCAGGGTTGTAGCGCCCATTAACCGCATACGGAATCGTATCAGTATCCGGGCTTAATTGAACGCTGCCAAAAGGTACTGTCGCACCGGGATAGGTGTGTCCCATTTTCGCAGTCCCGATCATCGGGTCTACATACTTGGCAAGGTCTTCTTGTGCTTGGGTGTTAAAAACACCAGCCGCAAGTAAACTTGCGGCGGTGCATAAACCCTTTAATGTAATTCGTGTCATGTATTTAAAGGTCTCTTTATTTATTCGTTAGAAAGGGAATACGGGTAGGCCGATTCTTTAGTTCCTCGAGATTTGTTAGGAGTATCGCTCATTTCATAATCTATGGTAGCTCCTTTCATCAACTCTTCGTGGCTTAACCAGTTTTTGTTATAGGTCTTTCCATCAACTTTCATCGATTCAATATAGCGGTTTTCATCGCTATTTTCTGGAGCTCTGATCACGATCTCTTTACCATTCTCTAAATTGATCGTCATATTTTTAAATAAAGGAGCACCAAGAACGTACTGGTCTGTAGCAGGAGCAACAGGGTAGAAGCCCATTGCAGAGAACACATACCAAGCCGATGTTTGCCCGTTGTCTTCGTCACCGCAATAACCATCCGGAGTTGCCATATACATTCTGTCCATCGTTTCACGCGCCCAGTATTGTGTTTTCCAAGGAGCACCGGCGTAGTTGTATAAATAGATCATATGCTGAATAGGCTGATTACCGTGCGCATACTGTCCCATATCTGCGATTTGCATCTCACGAATCTCGTGAATCACACCACCATAAACGCTTTCGTCAAAAATAGGAGGCATAGAGAAAACCGAATCCAATTTCTTAACAAACTTTTCTTCGCCACCAATCAAGTCGATAAGTCCTTGTACATCGTGAAATACAGACCAGCTGTAATGCCAGCTGTTTCCTTCAGTGAATGGGTTACCCCATTTGAACGGGTTAAAATCTTCTTGCCAGCTACCATCTTCATTCTTACCACGCATTAGACCATAACTAGGATCAAAAAGATTCTTGTAGTTCATACTACGCTCTTTATAGATCTCGATCTCTTTTTTAGGCTTTCCGATCGCTTTTCCGAATTGATAGATCGCAAAATCATCGTAAGCATATTCTAGCGTTCTTGCGGCGCTTTCATTTACACCAACATCGTAAGGAACATAGCCTAGTTCGTTATAGTATGGCGCACCGGCACGACCTACAGCACTCATAGGTCCTTCGTTATTCGCACCATTAACTAATGCTTCCCAAAGGGTTTCAGTATCATAACCTCTCAAACCTTTAATGTATGCATCTGCAACCACAGAAGCCGAGTTGTTACCTACCATAATATTGGCGTAACCAGGGCTTGACCATTCTGGTAACCAGCCACCTTCTTTAAAGTCATTAGCAAGACCTGCTTGCATCTCTTTGTTTATCGATGGGTAAGCCAAGTTTAAGAATGGGTAAAGCGCTCTAAAAGTGTCCCAGAAGCCGGTACCGGCAAACATATATCCCGGTAAAATCTCACCATTATACGGGCTCCAGTGTACGATCTCATCCTTAGCATTGATCTCGTACATTTTATTAGGAAAGAATAAGGTTCTGTATAAACAAGAGTAAAACGTTCTTACCTGATCAATAGTACCACCACCTACATCGATGCGGCCTAGTTTTTCATTCCATAATGCACGCGCATTTTGTTTGGTAGTTTCAAAATCGGTATCACCAATTTCGCGTTCCAAATTCAACTCCGCTTGTTCAAAACTGATGAAAGACGAAGCTACTTTAGCATTAACGACAGCGCCGTTTTTAGTATCAAACCCTACGATCGCTCCGGCGTGATCTGCTGTCATTTCAGCTTGACCTTTTGCCAGCGTATCATTTTGCCAAGTATTTACATCGCTAAAAGGTGTATCAAACTTGATGACAAAATAGTTCTTGAAATTAGTCAATTTTCCACGCGCATATTTTGTGGTATAACCAATGATCTTGTTTTCTTCAGGGATCACTTTTACATAAGATCCTTTATCAAAAGGGTCGATGACTACATAAGAGCTATCTGCTTTAGGAAAGGTCATTTTAAATTGCGCCGCACGCTCCGTAGGTGTAAGTTCTACAGTAACATCGTGATCTGCTAAGTACACTTTGTAATAGTATGGCGTAGATTCTTCGGCTTTATGCGAAAACCAGCTCGCGCGATCGTCCTGATTAAATTTTAGTCCTCCGGTTACCGGCATCAATGAAAATTGACCGTAATCGTTCATCCAAGGAGATGGCTGGTGAGTTTGTTTAAACCCGCGTATTTTATCTGCATTATAGGTATAGGCCCAACCGTGTCCCATTGTACCGGTTTGCGGCGTCCAGAAATTCATTCCCCACGGCACAGCCACGGCAGGATAGGTATTTCCATTTGATAAGCCCGGGCTTGAGTCGGTTCCCATAAGCGGGTTAACATAGTCTACAGGGTTTGGTACCTCTTCTACCAGCGTTTCTTGTGCTTGCGTGGCAGTTACTAGCAATGTGGTACACAAACCTAAAAGTAGTTTTTTCATAAGCTTCAATTTGCGATTAGTGTGTGTTTAGAGTGTTTAATTTATTTAGTAGGCTCCCAAGTGGTTGCTGCGTCGCCTTCTCCGATCACCGGAAATGCACTGATGCGTAAACGTGCTGCACCCATAGGAATTAATTCAATATCTTCAGCCGGTTCTGTAGATTTTACAGGACTTGGCTGCAGTTCGCCTGCAAGACCATATTGGTCAATCGTCCATTGCGGGATGCGTTTTCCTGTTGCTTTGATCACAATAGGAGCAGCATCAACCGTAAATGGATAATTATCTTCTGGCCACGATTTGGTTTCAATGGTGAACGAATCTTCAAGATGATCTTTGTCTAAAATTAAGCCATAATTCCACGGCGAAGCGGGGTGAATCTCAAAAGAAGGCCATTTTTCTACATCGGCATCTTTTTGCCATTTTGAATCCCAAACGGCGGTTTGCGAACTGTTTTTCGTTGGGTATTCTTCTTCTATTTTAAGCGAAAAAGTAAGCGGACCGTAATCGAGACTTACACTGTTATTATTGGCTTCCCAGGTTCGTAAGCCTAATTCCTTCGGAAGGGTTAACGTAATGGTGTCACCGTCGTTCCATTCCCGCTCAATACGTAAATAGGTATTTGCTGAAGGATTTGCATCAAGTGCTTCACCATTCAATGCTACCGAAGCATTCTTGGCCCACGCCGGAATTCTAAAGTATAATGGAAACTCCACAGCTTCCGCGGTGTTTACGGTAAAGTCTAAACTTTCTGTAAATGGGTAGTTTGAGTCATTAGTTACCGTCACTTCTTTGCCATCACTCACTTTTGCCGTAACCGAACCTGCAGCGTAAAGAACAGCTGCAAGACCGTTATCTGGCGTAGCCATATAAAGATTTTCGGTAAAATAGGCCCAGCCTTGCCCGTGGTTATGCTGACAGCATCTTGAACTAAATGGGTTCATCATTAAAAACGGACCCGAATTCGCAATCCCCGGACTGTGGTTTGCATCGTCGTTCAATACCATATTGGGGCTTGTGATGTAGCGCAGTGATCTAAAATCTGGCATTAACGCAGCAGGGTAGGTGTTAAAGGCTACTTCTTCAGCGTGGTCTGCCCAAAAAATATCACCAGTAATGCGCAGCAAATGCTCATCACTGTTCATTTGTTCTACCATTCCGCAGGTTTCAACTCCTTGACGCGGATCGCTATAGCCGGGACGCGCATTTTCATCGGCACCAAACATTCCACCTGGCACCTGACCAAAATAATCTCTTATGATCTTAAAGTCATCATAGGTGGCTTGCAGATCTTCTTCGTTTTTACTTAACTGATAATATTGCGCCGGTTCTCTAAAACCTTGTGCAATATTTACATTATGCCAATCAACCAATTTGCTAAACCAGTCTGGGAATTCCATCCCTTCGCGGGTTTCTTTATGGTTGTGAATTTCGGCTAAAGTATTGTCGTGCTTCGACCAGTCGGCATTGGTACGGTGTAGTTTTTCGGCTAAATCTAAAAGGAATTTATCTCCGGTACGGTTGTACAACCAGATCACGCTATAAAGATTATCGCCACCACGCAAGGTTTGCCAGTAGTGCACACCTGAAAGCATTTTATCATCAGGTACACTGTTCTGATACTTAAAGTACTTGGTCATCAAGTCGATCACACGCTCATCCTGAGTTGCCTCGTAATACGACTGCAGGCAATACAACATAATCATATTGGACCAGAAGTCTTGAGAGCCATCGCGATCTGAAAACATTTTAGGACCAAAGTTGCCATCTTCACGCTGACTTTTCAGCGCAGCTTCAAACCAGATCTGCGATTCTTTGATCATCGAAGAATCTTGCAAAATATAGGCGGTATTCGCATAGCCTTTTAACCAGTAAGGGACTTCTTCCCAGCCCCAGGCACCGGTGCCATCATCAGATAACCAGGCATTGTCGTCTTTCTGTAACCACGCGCTGATCTCGCCAAGATTGCCCATAAGACCATCGGCTTGACGTTGCAGACTTTCTTTTAGCCAGCTTCCCGGTTTAATGGCGCCTAGCGGAAGTTTGATCAGCGCACTTGGTGCAAGCGGAGCGCGATTGCTTACATAATTTGTATTTGTTGTAGCTACCGAAGGCTTATCTACAGTAGTTATGTCTATAATTTTGTTTTGAGAATCATCACAGGAAAGTATTAATAGGCAACCTGCAAAGAAACTCAGTAGATTATATTTTTTCATTTTAGTTGTTTCTGGTGGTGTGTCCGGTTAGTCTAGGGGGTGAGCCTCGACGCCTTCATTGGTGATCTTAACGGTTTTAATACGACCGTTTTCGTCAAAATACATTCTGTCAATACAGGTTTCTCTAGAGTTCTGATCGGTCTCGTCTAAAGGTCTGCGGTGATAGACCATATAGTAATCGTCAGAATCTTGAGGGTGAATCACACTATGATGCCCGGCACCGGTAGCGATCTCCGGGTCTTGCTGTAAGATCTTATCTTCTCTTTTAAAAGGGCCAAAAGGAGAATCAGAAATGGCATAAGCGACACTGTAATCAGGACCAGTCCAGCCGCCTTCAGACCACATAAAATAATATTTACCGTCTTTGATAAACATAAACGGACCTTCAACATAACTTTCGGGTGTGATTTCTTTAAATATCGTACCATCTTCAAAAGGAATGAAACCGGTGAAATCATCATTCAATTTAGCGACGTTACAATGTCTCCAACCTCCATAATACAGGTAGTACGAGCCATCTTTATCTTTAAACACAAATTGATCTATAGGCTGTGCACCATTGTGAAACTTATCAATTAAAGGTTTGCCTAAATGATCTTTAAACGGACCTTCAGGAGAATCACTTACTGCGACTCCAATTCCACCTAATTCATCGTCACTCTGAATATCATTAGCTCCAAAGAATAAATAATACTTATCATCTTTTTTAATGATGGAAGGCGCCCACATTGCACGCTTAGCCCATTTTATTGCCGAAGTATCTATAATGCGTTCATGCTTTGTCCATTCGGTGAGATTGGGCGAAGAGAATACATCTAAAAATACTTGTTCTTCATACGGAGCAGAATATGTAGGGTAGATATAATAGGTGTCATCAAAAATGATCCCTTCAGGATCTGCATACCATCCCGGAAAAACAGGGTTGGTGTTAGCAACTTCCTTTTTTTGAGCACAGCTGGTGAAAAGTGCCGAAAGAAGTAAAAGCGTCAAAAGTTTTTTCATAATTCTAAATTGAGGTTCTAAATATAATACATACAATAGTAAAACGTTTTAGTAGTGTTAAGAATTTTTAAAATTTTATTGGCGGGTGCTCAAGATTAAAGAGTATGAGATTTGCCAAATGATAGTTTACTACGTATTTCTTTTTGAGATAAAAAAATCTACTTTCAAAAACCTTGTAAAGGAAACGAAGGTCCAGAAAGTAGATTTCCTGTTCACAATCAGCTGTGTTGCTTCGGTGGGTATTAGCTTCTATATATTATAATTTCCACCCTTCGCGGTAATTACGCTTCACAAATTGATTTGCTTCATCAAAATTAGTTACACGCATATTTTCTGCGTCCCAAAGCATTTCAATATAGCGCCCCGGGTATTCTACGTTTCCATTTTCAAGTTCCTTGCGAATGTCAAAACCTCTTATGGCGAGATTGGCAATCAATAAGGTCTCTGTAAGTGGTCCTGCAACGCTAAACGGCGAACTCACTTCTTTTTTGCCGTATCCGGCAAGAGCAGCTTCTACCCATTGCTTGTAGTGACCGCCTGCACCGCCGGGTACACGCTCATATTTTTCGGCAACTTGAGTGCGTTCTGTTTTTGAAGTCGGTAAGAGTTGAGGATTTTCAGAATAGGTACCACACATCATTTTACCTTTAGTACCTACAAATAGCACTCCGTTTCCGCCGTCTCCAAAGACTTCGTTTGGACCCAATTCTTCTGGGCGAGCCGGCTGAATACCTCCATCCATCCAGTGTAATTTGATGTCTCCTTTTGTTTTATCGGTTTTAGGGAAGGTCATTGTAACGTGACTTGATGGAGGGCAGCTTTCAGGGAAATAACCGCGCTTGAATTCGTCTACGTACACACTTCCTACGCTACATTGCACATCCTTAGGATATTTTAGGTTAAGCACGCGCACTGGAACTTCAACCAAGTGACATCCCATATCGCCTAGAGCACCGGTACCATAATCCCACCAGCCACGCCAGTTGAACGGTACTAAGCCGCCTACATAATCTTTATAAGGAGCCGTACCCAACCAAAGATCCCAATCTAGTTCGCTTGGGACTGCTTCAGGCGTTTGTGGCCAAGGAATTCCTTGAGGCCAAACCGGTCTGTCTGTCCAGCAATATACTTCTTCAATCTCACCAATCAAGCCGGCATCAAACCACTCGCTCATTAAACGCGTACCGTTGTTTGACGCTCCTTGGTTACCCATTTGCGTAACCACTTTGTATTTGTCTGCCGCTTCGGTAAGCTGGCGCGCTTCATAAATATCGTGGGTCAGAGGCTTTTGCACATAAACGTGCTTGCCCATTTCCATAGCAGCCATTGCTTGAACAGCGTGGTTGTGATCTGGTGTAGAAACAGAAACAGCGTCAATCTTATCGCCTTCTTTTTCTAGCATTTCGCGATAATCTTTATAGTATTTCGCTTTTGGAAAACGCGCTCTTGAGTTGGCTGCTCTACGGTCATCAACGTCGCATAAGAACGCGATTTCTGCCAAACCAGAATCGGCAAAACTTTTAATATCACTTTCTCCTTTTCCACCTACACCTATACCGGCAACAACGAGTTTGTCACTAGGCGCAGTAAAACCTACACCTCCTAATACGTGTCTGGGTACAATAGAAATACCTAAAGAAGCTATAGAAGCCTTTTTAATAAAGTCTCTTCTTTCGGTAGAATGGGAGTTCTTTTTTTGTTTCATGTTTTTGGTTTTTAATATTCTGTGAGTGAAAAAGGTTTATCTGTATTCTGTATGCCACGTTTCTTATTTGGTGTAGCACTCATTTGAAGGTCAAAAGTACCTCCGTCTAAAAGTTGTTGATAAGTTAAGTAGTTTTTTGAGAAAGCGCTTCCGTTAAGTTGAGCTGAATTGATGTAAACATTCTGTTGTGAATTATCAGCGGCTTTAATGGTGAATGTTTTTCCATTTTCGAGAGAAATGGTTGTTTTCTCAAAAACCGGACTTCCTAAAACATATTCGTTAGTTCCCGGGCACACACTATAAAATCCCATAGCACTTAAAACATACCATGATGAGGTTTGACCTTGATCTTCATCACCGGGATAGCCATTTTCTGTATAATCATATAGCTTGCGCATTACTTCACGGGCTTTTTGCTGGGATTTCCAGGGTTGACCCGAGTAATTGTATAAATAAATCATATGTTGAATAGGCTGATTTCCGTGTGCATACTGGCCCATTTCTGCCATCTCCATCTCGGTCATTTCGTGAATTTTTCCACCATAGGTTCCTACGTGAACGGTATTCGGCACCGTGAAAACAGAATCCATTTTAGCGTTAAAACGTTCTTCACCACCCATTAAATTGATAAGACCTTTGGGATCTTGAAATACTGACCACACGTAGTGCCAAGCATTCCCTTCAGTAAACGGGCCTCCCCATTCATACGCATCAAAATCAGGAACCCAAGAGCCGTCTGCTTTTCTGCCGCGCATAAAGCCAACCTTTTTATCCCATACGTTTTTGTAATTATACATCTGACGACTAAAAACATTCTCGAAAAATGTGTTGTTGGTCATTTTTGCCAGATTATATCCACAAAAATCATCATATGCATACTCTAATGTTTTGGCGGTTGCTTCTCCATATTTCGGATAGGGCACATAACCTAAGGTGTAATATTCTTTATACCCGTGCCGACCATTTGCGGGTCCCCAAGGGCCTTTTTCTGTTGCTTCGTGATAATAAGCCTCTAAGGCTTTTTGAGGATCAAATGTGTGGATGCCTTTTGCCCAGGCATCTGCAAATAGGGTAATGGCGTGATTTCCTATCATACTCCCGGCTTCACTGGGGAAGGACCAAGAAGGCAACCACCCGCATTGCTCGTAGGCATCTAAAAGAGCGGAAACATACCTGCCGTGCATCTCAGGATAAAGAAGCGCATTAAGCGGAAACTGTGCTCTAAATGTATCCCAAAATCCGGTATCAGTATACATATATCCCTCGTGCACTTCGCCATCATACGGACTAAAGTAATAAGGTTCTCCGGCTTCATTGAGTTCATAGAATTTACGAGAAAATAAACTCGCTCTAAAAAAGCAAGAATAAAAGGTTTTCATATCCTCTTCAGAGCCACCCTCAACTAAGATTTTACTTAGATGCTCATTCCAGATTTGTTTAGCCGCGGCCTTAGTAGCCTCAAGGTTTTTAGCTTTACCTAATTCATTATTCAAATTACGTTGCGCTTGCTCCTGACTGATGTACGAAGAGGCAATTTTCACCTGTACATCCGCACCATTTTTAAATTGAATATATGCACCTTTACCTTTGCCTTCTGCTGTGGTATTGCTTTCTTTTTTAGCACCATTTGTGTTATCCCAAGTACCAAAAGCCTTAAAGGGCTTGTCAAACTCGATGACAAAAAAGTTTTTAAAATGCTCAAAACGCTCCATTCCTCTGCCATTATGTACGTATCCTGAAATGCGTTTATTTTTTTGATCGATCTCAACACCGCTAATTCCTGTATAGCCGTCGAGGACTACATAAGATTTTTCATTTTTAGGGAAACTGAAACGCATATGAACTCCTCGCTCAGTGGGAGACATTTCGGTATTGACACCGTTATCAAGATTTACTTGATAGTAATAGGGCTTCGCAGTCTCGTCATTATGGCTAAATCCAGATTGCCTATCATTCTCATTTAACTTTAAGCTTTGAGTTACCGGCATTAAGGAGAATACTGCATAATCGTTACTCCAGGAACTGCATTGGTGCGCTTGTTGAAAACCGCGTATGGTTTCTTTAAAATATTGATATTTCCATCCGTCACCATTAGTACCTGTTTGAGGTGTCCAGGTATTCATCCCAAAAGGAAGCGCTGTAGTAGGGTAGGTGTTACCTCTGGTAAGTTCAAATCTAGAATTAGTACCTTGAAGCGTGTTTACGTAGTCTGATAAGTTACGCTGTGCTATTATGGGCTGATATAAACTCAAACCAAAGAGCAGCAGGCTTAGAAAGAGTTTTTGTATTTGTTGTTTAAACACTTGCATTATATTAAAAATAAGCGTTTCACTATAACGTTTGAAATATTTTAATGGTTCAATATAAGTAAAACGTTTTACTTTGGTTAAGATTTCTTAAGTTAATTTTAGTATTTAATAAAGGAAGCCCGAAAATTGCTTTACGGACTTCCTTCTCAACTTCAACTAAAAAAGAATTTACAGGTCTAATTTTTGAACCGGGCTAAAAAGCATGTCTTCTACGCCTACGATCTTAACTCCAATGCGAGCAAAAATATAAGGCTTGGCATAGCCGTCTGGTAAAGCGGTACTGCCGCTAAGGTTACCAGAACCCACGGTCATATCACTCCATACCCTATGATAATCTCCGTTATTAGAGACTTGTTCTGTATCGTTAAGATATAATCTGGCAAACTCAATAGCTCTTGCATCTGCGTCTGTAATGATCTGATCGTAATTGGCAGCGGCGTCAACCGCAGTGCTGCTTGCGCTAAAGGTTTCGCCACTAAGCATATAGTAGGGCAGCACCTCAATATCCATTTCAGTATTTCCGCGTAGCGAAATAAAAATGGTATCGCCTTGTTGCTCGTTCACTTCATAGGCTTTAAACGGTCCTTGACCATTTATGAACTTCAGTTTATAATCCCCGTCAAAAAAGCGTCCACTAAAAGAGCCATCAAGATCCAGATGCATATCTAGCGGAGCTAAGGCTCCAAAACCGGGTTGAAAAAGCTGAAAACGTACTTCGCGCGCACCAACTTCAATAGGCTCCCCGTTGTACACGATGTTTCCGGTGAAAAAGGATTCCGGCTCGTCATAGTTGTCAATTTCGCAGGATGCAAAGAGCAATGCTGTCGCTGCTAAGTATATATAATTTGTGATTTTCATAATCTTAGGCTTTTAAAATTATTGATTAGGATTTCTAACAATCAATGGGTTGTTGTTTAAAATTCCTGCTCCGATCTCTGAGTAGTAGTTCCCAAACTGAAAACGATCTGCACCGGTAACACGATTAGGCTTTACAATCTTGTAGATATAGGTGCCGTCATTAGCATCTCCCGGATTGTAATATTTATAAGGCCAAAGTCCGAAAGGTTGCGTAAGTCGCTTGGTCGCATCTCCCATATTATCGGTTATTGTAGCAGCATCCATAGGAGTACCATCAAGCACTTCGTGAGCAATTCTCCAGCGTTTAAGGTCGAAAAAGTGCAACCCTTCAAAAGCAAACTCTACAAAGCGCTCGTGTGCGATACGGTCAAAAGTGATATCTGCAGCGGCAAGATCTGTTGTGATCCCGGCACGACGACGCACCTGATTGAGGTAACCTGCTGCCACAGTAGGTTGATTTAATTCAAAAGCTGCCTCTGCTGCGTTGAGCAATACTTCTGCATAGCGATAACGAATGAACCATACGTCACTTTGTGTTCCACGTTGACCTGACCCTGCTTTAGGATCTTGATATTTACGAATGTAAAAACCGGTCTGCGCTGTAAATTCTAATCCGTCTATTGGTCCGTCAAAACCTACGACCTTCATATCTGTGCCCATCACTTCTTTTTGTTGTCCGCGAGAATCGCCGCTGATGATGGTTCCGTCAGCGAGTTGAATACCTGCAAAAATGTCTACTTCACGACCCTTAAATGAAGAACCTGGCACTATTACCGTCCCCATTAAACGTGCGTCTCTGTTAGCAAAAACCCCTTCTGGTGTATCGTAATAAATAGGATTTCCTGAGGCATCCTCAATAGGTAGCGGCGCATACTCACCGTCTAACGTTTCAAAAGACTGCACTAAACTCAGCGCCGGATTAATACGACCACCTTCCTCTTCTTCAGCACCAAAACGCGGCTGATTTGCAATAGTAAAGCCGTGTACTTTACCGCTTTGCAGTTTGTAGTCTTCGACAAAGATCGCTTCTGGATTATTGGATTTGTCATAAAAAATACTTGCGAAGTTTTCAGACAGATCAGGCTTTTTCTCATATAGTGAATAATTGCCTACTTCGCCATTAATAATCGACTGAGCAGCACTTAGAGCAGTAGTGTAATATTCTTCTGCTCTTGATACGGGAATACCTACTTCACCACCAGGTAACGATACCTGAGGTGTGCTCGCTCCATATCTAGCAATAGAACCGGCATATAAGGCGGCACGAGCCTTCATAGCGAGAACAGCACCTTTACTCGCTCTTGATTTTGTATTTACATCAGAAGGAAGATCTGCTAAAATCGCATCAGCCTCACTGATTACAAAGTCATAAAGCGCAGCTTCGGTCTCACGTGGATGTTGTAAATAAGTCGCATCTCCACTAAAGTCATAGGTTTCAGATTCAAGAATAAGCGGTACCCCTCCCATACGTTTTACCATAGTAAAATAGTAGGAAGCTCTTAAAAACCGACCTTCGGCAGCAAATCGTGCTTTATCTGCGGGATCTAAAGCCTCAGAAAGCTCAAGACGCTCAAGAAAAAGATTCATTTCTCTTATGTAACCATAGTCCCAAGTTCCCCAATCACCGTAGCCGTAGCCTCCGTTTTGAAAATAGCCATATCTACCGGCTTCTGACCAGAAGGCAACATTAAATTGCGCCAGAGAAGACCAATCTTCTACAGTACCAAAATCATAATAGCGATTGTATAGGTCGGCTAATACTGATAGTACGATATCTGGACTGCCAAACGCTTGATTCTGAGTTAAGATATTAGAAGGCTCGCGATCTAAAAATTCACTATCTGAGGAACAACTGCCCAACAGAAAGGGAATTATTAAGAAATATATATATTTTTTCATTGCATTCATTTTTTAAAGTGAGATGTTGACTCCTACGTTTACAAATTTGTTTTGCGGATACTGTAACCCATTATCATCTGATATTTCTGGATCTACGCCAAATTCAGCAAGATTATCGATAGAGAAGAGGTTGTATGCGTTAACATAAAAGCGCGCTCTCGAAACATTGATTTTTTCAAGGAAAGTGTCTGGTAGCGAGTAGCCTAATTCTAGTGTTCTAGCTCTGATATAAGTGACGTTATGCAACCAAAATGTAGAATTTTTGTTGTAATTACTGTGGCCGCCATCATTGAAGCGCAATGCAGGATATTTACCCGGAATCCACTCACTGTTTGGATCAAATGGATCTGCACGTCTCCAACGATCAAGGAAAATTTTGTTTAGCGCACCATTATTTTGATACGCCCAGCGTTGTTCCCAGCTTTGGTTCCAAGAGTATCCTGAGGCACCAGAGAAATCTGCTCTTAAGTCAAAGCCTTTATAGGCCGCAGAAAGACTGAACCCAAAGTTGATCAACGGGTTGTAATTATTATAGCCAATAGGGGTTTCATCATAACCATCTATACGGCCATCACCATTAACATCCTCATAAATAATGTCACCAGGTAGCAAGGTGCTGTTTCCGCGACCGTCAATATCAACAGGGTAGTTGTCAATCTCTTCTTGAGACTGAAATTGCCCTAATGCTGTGTAGCCCCAGAAAATCGTATTGTATCTGTTTTCTGAAGATGCACGGTACTGCTGATACGAGTTATCAAAGCGAGGCTTATATGATTCTAAGAATTTACTTCTTGAAATAGAAGCATTACCTGAAACATTAAAGGTCACTTCACCAAAATTTGTAGCGTAGGATAATGCTCCTTCTATACCATATTGAGCATCAGAGTTTACGTTTTCATCAGGAAGACCATAACCCAATTCATTTGGGATAAGGATGTCATATTTACGTCCTCTTAGCCCCGTACGCTTTCTGTAGAAGTAATCGACAGAACCAGATAGCTTAGAGTCAAATAGATAAAAATCAGCTCCAATATCTGTGATCTTACTCCTAAACCAAGAGATGTTTGTGATTGGCTGCCCTTTATCACGGCTAGCGATCACAGGGTTTCCATCTAAAATAGCTACGCCTTGATTGTAGTTATATCCTGTTAAATAATCATAAGGCCCAATACCAATATTATCATCTCCGAGGATACCATATGAACCTCTGAATTTTAGATTATTTAAAACGCTGTCATCACCTATAAGCTCTTTAAAGAATTCTTCTTCGGTGATTCTCCAACCTGCTGATGCAGAAGGGAAATACCCCACGCGCTTGTCTGGTGCAAATTTCCAAGAGGCATCGCGTCTCGCAGAAACTTCTAAATAATACTTGTCTTTATAATTATAGTTTAGTCGACCTATGTATCCTATACGTGCTTCTTCATTATCAGAATCATCGTAAGCATCAGTGTCTGAAAAATAAATTAGAGGTAGCGTATTCGTTTTTGGAACTGCGTGTACCCATTGCTCTTGAAACCTTGCTTCTTGTCTCTCAACAATAAACAGCCCTTCAACAGAGTGGTCTCCAAATTTACGTTTGTATTGTAACTGCCCTTGATAAATATTTCTCAAGACCTTGCGGGTTCTGCGTTCCCTCCAAGGGTTTGAACTTCCACCAGTTACATTATAGACATCATTCTCAGGATCGTAGGTATATGCATCGTAAGTATATTCATGACCATTGAGTACGCGGTCTGCAATATAGTAAGAGTACATTCCTTTTGCTTTTAAACCTTTTACACCGGGAATGTCATATTCTGCAGAAAAATTGGTTTGTAGTACACGCCAAATATCTTCTGCATAACCACCTATTTTAAAGTTGTGTAATGCCCAATTGGTCTCATTATGCCCTATATCGTTAAGATACTCCGGGTTGTCATTAGCATACGGACGCTCGAATGGGCGATTACGCAAAATTGCAAAACGAGGTAGCCAGTAGTCATCGGCTCCGGGAATACCAGGATTTTTACGCGTCTCTACGCGGCCATTGATTTGTACACCAACCTTAAGACGGTCTGTGATATTAGCGTCAACATTACTCTGAATATTACTTCTTTTAAAAGTAAACTCATCACCTAATACCGACTCCTGATCTAAGTGAGTCGCAGATAAATAATAGCTGATGTTTTCAGAACCTCCGGTAGCACTTACGTTTACGTTGGTAAGCGGTGCATTTTTCTTGATGATAAAATCTTTCCAGTTAAAGGATTGATAGCCACGCTCTTCACCAATTCGGTATTTTTCTAATTCTTCAGGAGTGATCCCTGTAGAGCCGTACTGGTTGACTTCGGCTTCAGCTTTACCTAACATCCATTGATAAGAATCGTTTACTGTCTCAGGAAAACGAGACCAGTTTTGCCAGCCTACATATGCATTAACATTGACCGTATTTTTAACTCCTTTACGTCCTTTTTTTGTAGTTACTACAACTACACCGTTTGCGGCACGAACCCCATAAACAGCAGCTGAAGCATCTTTAAGTACCGTTATACTTTCAATATCGTTAGGTGATATGTTGTTGAATTGACCTTCATCTTGCTGAATACCATCAATTACGTAAAGAGGAGTACCCATATTACGTATCTGAATTGAAGCACTTGCTCCCGGGCGTCCGTCATTCATACGGAAGCTAACCCCAGGTATTTTACCGGCTAATCCAGAACTGACGGTAGCACCTCCGTGCACTTTCTCCAGATCTTCGCTGGTTATGGTTGCAATAGAACCGGTGATCGACTTTTTATCTTGTGTAGAATATCCGGTTACCACAACAGCATCTAAGCCGGCAATATCCTCTTCAAGTTGCACATCTATTTGGGTTTGGCCATCAACAGGTATTTCTTTGGTTTTAAAACCTACATAGCTAAATACTAAGGTAGCATCAGGTGCAGCACTAATGCTATAATTTCCGTCAAAATCTGTAGTGGTTCCCCGCGTGGTCCCTTTGACCAAAATGGTAATATAAGGCAGTGGCCCTGCTGTTTCTCCTGCAGCGCTTACATTACCTTCAACAGTGATATTTTCCTGTGCGTATGTATTCTGTAAACACAAAACGCCGAGAACCAACATCAGCAAGGGATGCCATTTAATCGAGTTCAGTAGAAGTTTTTTCATTGAGTTTCATTTTTGTGTGAATTAGTTTTTAAAATTTCTGATTGTTAAAATTTTAAGAGAATAACGCGTTACGATATCGATATCGTAATGTTTGACGAATGTATAAAAACGTTTTATCTGGTATAAATATTAAAAGTAAATTTTACGTTTAATACGTAATATTGACGCAAATAGTGATGTTTAAGACAATTTGTAGTTACAGCTGTAAATCTTAAATGGCAATTAGGTTTTATATTGAAACTATAACGTTTGAATTTATTGAGTGCAAAACAATTCATTTCAAACGATATGGTATTTGTGTCAACGGTAGGTGAGCACATTCCAAAACCTGATCAATTGTTAATTTTTTTAGGAGTTATCTTATTTTTTTTGATGAAATCGTAATTGCGGTAATTTTTAAGTACTGGAAGATGCTTTCTACTGTCATCGTACTATAGGCCAAAAACTGCCTTTTTGTGAGAAACTAAGGCAAAATGCTCATTATCATGCTTACACACATCACTATTGAAAAATGCTTCAGTTCTAATGAGTTTATCATCTTCTGCTTAAGAGATTTAGTACTGCGCTATACTACTTGTTTAGTAAACAAATACATTCCGTTTTGGGTAGAAAAAAAGCGGAGTTGGTGAGACTCCGCTTCCATAGTATTAACGCTAATTAAATACTACTTGCTCAATTGTTCATCTTTGAGCATTTTAATAAAATAACCACCTACTACAGAGCGGGCTTTAAAACCAACTTTGTGTGCATCAGTGGTCTCGTGCCAGTCAGAAAGCGGCACACGGTCTGGTGTGGTATTAGCAAATTCCCAAACCGGATCAATTAGTGCATTGAAGTCAGCTTCATTATCAGCCAAAGTCGCCGTCCATAAAATCCAGTCAGACTTCGTGTAGGTTTTACGACTGTCTAATGGCAAACCGTAGTCTTCTTGTTTGGTTAGATAATAGGCGATTTCTGTTTTATGAACGTCTTCATCAAAAATATTCAAGCCCAGAATCTCATCCCAAACCAGGTTGTACTTCTGGCTCCAGGTACCCTCGCTTTCAAAAGCCAAGGTGTAGTGATCGCCATCTGCCGCGATGTTCTTCCAATTGCCAGCCATTTCTTTAGCGGCATTGGTATACTTTTCAGCAGTTGCAGTATCTCCCAGCATCGCTGCAAGTTTTCCGTAAGAAGCAATGGCCATAATCGCTTTTACCGAAAGGTTAGCATTACGCGCTAAATGACCGGCAAAATCATCTGTTGATAATTGGTTGGCTGGGTCAAAACCACTTTGCATCAGGTAATCTGCCCAGGTGGTAAGTGTTTCCCAGTGCGCTTTAGCGTATTCTGCATTGCCTTCTACTTGAGCGATTGCCGCAGTTAGGATAAGCATATTTCCTGCTTCTTCTACCGGCATATCTTCTCCATAGGTCTGACCTAAAGCAATAGGGTAAGTTCCTATATCGTGCGCCGGAAATGGCTTTTTCCATTTTCCGCTTTCGCTGTAGTAAAAGATTCCATTGAGCATTCCTTTAAGTAAATCTGGATTATAAACCAGAAATAGTGGAGCAGAAGGGTAGGTAACATCCACGGTATTGATCGAACCGTTGCTGTTATTTTCTTTTGATAAAAACAAAATATCACCATTAGGCGCTTCTACGAGAATATGAGCAGCAATGGCTTGACGGTAAGCGGCAACACAAAGATCTGCGTATTTCTTACCACCTGCAGCTAACGCATCATCGTACAATTTCTGATCAAAAGTTTTGACTTTATTGATCACGCTGTTGTAATTAGCATATGCTTCGCCAAGCTCAGCATTCATTGTTGCACCATCTTTAGACCACCACGGTTTAAGGCTGGTTCCAAAATAATTCACCGCTTCGAGTTGATCATAACCAATCATAAAAACTTGTTCTGCGCCCTGTGCATCAATCTTACCAAGATCTGCAACGGTATTCAGGATAAGGTTTTTACCGGTTGTCTCAGCATCAGTATCCTGTATACTTCCGGTAGCAAAAGCTTCTAACCCTTTGGCAGCCGGAGAAACATATTGCTGTACATTTTCAGCAGGAGCAGCAACGTATAAATATCCCCAATCAATACGTAGGTCATCTCCTTTTTTCTCTAATACCGGCTGCGCGACTGAGCCTGCTTTCAATACCGAAAGCCCTTCATTTTGATATTCTGAAACTTCCACCTCTTGCACCGGTTGGTTGATCGCAATAGCAGAAGAAGCTCCTAGATATACTTTGGCTTGTTGCCCTTCTGTACCTGCGACTTTTACATTGATGTATGAAATAGGTCTACTATAGATCTCAAGATCTTCGATCAATAGCGGAGAGGTAAATGTCACATTTACCTGAGTTCCATCGGCGTCAAAAACATATTCGGTTTGATTTGCTCTAAAAGCCACATCAATCTGTTTTGCTTTTTTGACGATCGAGTTGGTTTGCGTTTTGGCTTCAGTCACCAATCCGGCATCTAAAAATTGTCCGCCCGCGGTGTTGCGAATGTGAATCGCAAGTACATTCCCTTCCGTTTTGAGCGTTTGCATCGCTTCCTCAGGAATAGTTAGGTACTTGTAGCTGTTTTGCCAGCCGTTGATATCTGCGATTTGCACCCCGTTAAGCCATACTTTTACGTTATCATCATGGCTTAATTTTAGATACAAACTTTCTAGATCTGTAGTTTCCAGATCAAAGCTGCGTCTGTAATACAAGTCATCTGTATTCCACACCGTTTTAGCCATACTTTCATTTTCACTGAAAGGTGCTTCCCCGGTTTTCCAAGCAGAAGCATCATAGCTGGTGCTGATCCAATTTTCATCAGGTTTACTTTCGGAATAGCTAACGGAATAGGTTTCTTCATCTGAAGCCGGAAGGATGGTCTCATAAACTTTGCTTTCGCTTCCTAAAAATTGATAAAACTTATCATCTAGCTGAAGCACTCCGGTGAGGGCGTGGTCTCGTTCGGTCCAATGCTTAGTAGGGCTAGCATTAAGTTCGTCGCCCATAGACCAAATGCTCAAATAAGGATCGTGGGTAATGAGCGGGTAGGCCGGTGCGCGCAACGAAGCGCTGGTGGCATTTACATCGTTTTCGTTTTGTGCTGTGGCTTCCTCTTCTTTGCACGAAAATACAAAGAGGCACAGAAGGCTAAGCATCAATAAACTGTTTCTGTTCATAGTTTAAAATTTAGTTATTCTGGTTTTTTCCACAAAGTGGAAGGTAATTGGACTCGATCCTTAATAATCAAAATGGCTTCTGCAGTGCGTTATTCTCTTTTATCAAAATATCCCAAACCCTTTTTTAAGGGCTCAGGATATTAAGGTATTAAGCTGAAGGTCAATCTAAATTATTCAGCAAACAAGCGCCATTCAGCTAATTGAAACAAACTATCGCCACCATTGGCTAAAATGTCTAAGCGATAATACGTATAGCTGGTATCATTAGTGATCAAAAACTCACGCGTTTGTCCTCTGCTTTCAAAAGACTGGCCGGTTCTTGAATCTATTTCTGTAAAATTAGTTCCGTCGTTAGATCCTGAAAGCGTCCAGTCTACAGGGTCTCTGCCGGGAGCATCATTTGCAGAAGTAAGCGAATATTTTGTTACGCGAACCCCTTGCGCAAACTCTTGCTGAATCCACTCAGGATTATTCCAGTCAAACAAAAGGAATTTGGTGCCCGTATCCCCATCGGTTACCCTTATGGAAGCTTCGTTAGAATCTGCACCATTACGATTTTCGCGACTTACCGTTGTTATAGCCGTAGCGGTTATGTCTTGAGGTCCAAAGGTTAAAAGCTTAAGATTAAGCAGTCTCCATTCTGTTAGTTGAATGAGCGTGCTACCGTTGTTTTCTAGCACATTAATACGATAATAGCGATAGGCTTGATCGTTGTCAAATGTGAATTCTCTGGTTTGATTACGCGCCGTAAAGGTTTGGTCTGTACGTGTATCTAAAACTTCAAAGTTGGCTCCGTCATTAGAACCTAAAAGTTCCCAGGTTTTAAAATCACGGTCGGGCGCATCATTACCCGAAGTAAATGTGTATTTATTTACCACCTGAGCAAACTCAAAGTTTTGCTGCATATAAAATTCCTGCGGAAAACCATTAGTTAAGAATTTTGTGGTGTAATCATTATCAATCACTTTAAGTGAACCTTCGGCAGAGTCTGCACCGTTAGGGTGATCTCTACTTACTACGATTGTTGCGTTTCCTTCTGAAGTAACGTCGATCAATTCTGAAGCGGGATCAAAAGGATAGTTCAAATTAGGAAACTCTGCACGCGCCTGTAGCAATTCGTTTTTATTGGTATCATCAAAACCAAAAGCACTTTCTGCAAGCGGCTCAAGATCCTCACCGGTAGCACCGCTAAAAAAATGCACGAGTTCGCCTAAATTCATATCGCGGGCATAATCAGTTCCGTCAATAGGATAGTTGGCTGCAAGAACTTTAAAAAAGTTGTTGAGCGTGATACCTCCATTGTAGGTCTCATAAATAGGCAAAAACCAATCTCTGAACCAAAAGGTTTCGGTATTAGGATAATTTACTGAGGTAGCGCTGAACGCTGTTTTTACACGTTCGGCCTCTGCCTCGAGGCCAAGATTTACATAGAGGTCATAGGTAAAGATCTGATTGTAGGTATCTCCCCAAACTGCAGCTGCAGGTGATTTATGAACCCCGTTGCTAGAGTGTTCCACCACTTGCGCCATTAAAGCAGAAGCCACATCAAGCGTAGCACCTGATCCTTCAGTCGTTGTGATAGGAAGATCTATCAAACTACGATTGCCGGCATCGTCATCAAAGATGGTTTTGTAATACGTCGGGCTGTCAGATTCACCGTGACCAATCACATAAAGCAAACTCTTTTCACCATAGGTGCCGTAGTTTTCTACCACGTAGGCCCAAGAATTACTAAAGAAATTGAACGGCCATTCTATAGCGCGATCTACTTCTGCGTCGTAATATACAGCGGCCGAAACATCAAAATATTGACGTAAAACATCCTCATCCTGGTCATTCCAGCTAAGTGTAATTCCGCGTAGCGGAGAACCTTCAGGATCATTATTCACAACAGAATCCGGTTCGCCGGTAACCAGAGACGAGTCGTCATCTCCACAAGATTGAAGCATCATAAATACCCCAAATACCAGTAAGACAGTATATATAGTTTTTTTCATAATTATCTAATTTTTTAGATGCTTACCTTGGGGTTAGCAGCATATTCTTCCCATAATTCATCTACGGTTTTACCCGTGTATTTCTTCCAAGTTTCAGGGGTGTATTGCTTGGTACGCAAGTCTTCATCAAGCTTCACGACAAGGTCCTCATCGTAATTTTGCGTCAACCAAACTAAAAAGCGCGCTGTAATACGGTATGCGTTCTCATAACTTTGAGAAGGACTGAATGGGGTAAGCGACCATCCCGCTCCTTCATTATCTAAAGCATATTTATAACGGACATAATCGGCAATTCCTTCTGTTAACCAACCGGGTCCTGCACCTCCGGGATAAGATTGTACCAAGTGCATAAGTTCGTGAGTAACCAGATCAAGATCTTCTGGTTTTTTGTGCAACCAGTCTGAGCTGATCGTGATCGCTCCTTGGTGAGCATAAGCTACACCATCATAAGTTGTATCAATTTTAATGGTTACGTGTTCCTGAGCAGCAGGATTAAAATCTTGTACCAGTTTAGGATACACTTTTTCAAAGATCTCTTCAATACCTTCTTGAATTTCGGGATCTAAAGTTTCATCCTGACTGGTGTAGGTTAAGGTATATTTATTTTGAGCCTGAGCACAACCGGTAAGACTTAGACTTACTAAAGCGATCACGCAAGCGTTAAAAAATAATGTTCTCATAATATCGTATGTTTTTATAAATTAAGATTAGGCCCTGTACGTGGGCAGGAGCCTAATCTTGTGGCTACTGGTTTACCAACCCGGGTTTTGCACAAGCTCCGGGTTTGCGTTTAATTCATCTTGTGGAATAGGCCACAAATAATCCTGTGGTCTAAATATGCGCGTTTCAAAAGTCACTACGTTGTAGAACTCCTCTTCAGTACGGGCATTGATATCCATACCGTGCATTTCTCCGGCGAGGGCTTCATCAGCGATCTTCCAGCGGCGAACGTCAAAATATCTGGTGTTCTCTAAGAATAATTCTACACGGCGTTCTTTTCTTATCGCCTCGCGCATAGCTTCTTGGGTTGCAGGAGCATCCAGTTCTACAGAACCGTACTCAGGAATTCCTGCACGTTCGCGAATGAGATTGATGTAGGTTAAAATATCAGGATTTCCCGGGTCGTACTCGTTTAGTGCTTCGGCATAATCCAGGTAGATTTCTGCTAAACGCAGCATTGGTAGTGAGCGGTTGTTGTTTCTGTAATCGCCAACCGGAAGTTTTTTTCTTGCGATGTATCCGGTAGGAGGATAGTCATTTGTACCTGCTTGGCGACCAGAGTTTCCACCAAACCAAGTCTTGGTAATGATATCACCAAAATTACGGTTGAGCCATAAACTGCCATTATAGGTTACTCCCACATAAAATCGTGGCTCTCTATTGGTCCACGGATTAAAAGTAGTTCTCGTGGTAAAATCATAAGGCGCCTGAAATTGAGAGAAACCATCAGCCACATAATTGGCCTGTGGATCATCAATAGCTCTTCCGTTTGAAGTAAAGAAGGCATCTACCATTTCTTGCGTAACGCTCAGACCACCGGCACCGCGTACTTCTGTAGCTGAACCTAAGTGGTAAGGAGTCATATCATAATGCAGATAATTAGCACCACCCGGGCGCGCGTAAACAATTTCAGAATTGTAATCTACTAGCATCACATCACGTGTAGAAAGGTAAGGGTTGTACGAACCATCCTCATTAAAACGCTCGTAAAGGCTATAAGTGTTGGGCACGTATTTGTCAATAAAAGCTTTGGCAGCATCGGCGGCAGCTTTCCATTTATTCACGTCATAATTTTGAGGGATTAGGTTTTCTCCTTCGGTGCCTACAAAATCAGCATAATCTGTGTTTCCATTAAAAAGCGGACTCGCCGCAAATAGCAGCGTTTGTTCTTTGATCGCCATTGCAAAAGGTGTGCTCATACGACCTGCATTATTACCTGTAAAGCTTGTGCCTTCAAGATCTGCTGCAGCCACGTCCAATTCTGAAGTGATATAGGCAGCTACTTCTTCAATACTATTTCTTTTTAAACCCAACGCTTGAAGGTCTGCATCAGCAGGAATTGGCGTTTCTCCTAGCAAAATAACCGGGCCGTAGCTTCGCATTAAATTGAAGTAATAATAGGCTCTTAAAACACGCGCTTCGGCTTTGTACTGGGTAATGATTGCAGGATCACAATCCTGGCATAAATCTACCGACTCAATAAAAGAAGATGCCGATCGAATTCCGCGGTAAAAGTTAGACCACAGGTTACTTACATTTTGGGTAGTAGCATTCCAGTCACCAATATTCAGGAAATTCCCCATATGGAATCCCCAAACATATTCGGCTTCATCAGAAGCGCCGGTCCAAGGTCCAGAGTTTTCAGTCGTAGTATAACGCTGTGCAAACTCACTGGGTATTTGTGAATACACATTAGCTAAATACTGTTCAACGGTAGATCTACGTGCAAAAGTCTCCTCAAAGGTAAGGCGATCATCAGGCACCTGATCTAAGTAATCATCGCCGCAGGAGAGCAATAATCCGCTAAGAATAAGTGTTACTATTAGTTTTTTCATAAGTTTTATATTTTTTTGAATCTGCATTACACGAGGTATTGCGATTCAATTATTTTTTTAGAATTGAAAAGTTCCTCCTAAGGATACTACCGAAATGTTAGGGTAACGCCCACCATTGTTGGTATTCAACTCGGGATCCCAAAGGTCAAATTTGCTCAGGGTAAACAGGTTAGTGGCGCGCATATAGATTCTAAAATCATCAACACCAAATTTTTTGGAAAAGGTTTCTTTGAACGTGTAACCTACTTCGGCAGTTTTCAGTCTTAAAAAGTCAATATCTCGCAACCACCACGTACTGTTTTGGTTATTGTTTGTTTGTCCTATCCCCGAAGCACTAAAAGAAAGCCTTGGGTAGGTGGCATAAGCATCATTGTTTTCAGTAGTCCAGCGATCCAGACTAGTGGTGTAGATATTACCTTCACCACCATCACCTATAAATGGGCGAATACCGTAACCGCCTATAAAACGGTCAGAAAAACTTTGTCCCTGAAAGAATAAACTCGCATCAAAACCTTTATAAATAGCAGTAATTCCAAAACCATAGGTCAGTGCCGGAACATCACCATCACCAATTACTTTACGGTCAAAGGCATCTATTTGGCCATCGCCATTTAGGTCTGAATATTTGATGTCTCCCGGTTGAATTTGTCCAAACTGAGTTGGGAAACCGTCTGCGGTCGTAATAAAGCCATCGCCATCAAGGTCATCTTCTAGAGTGAATAAACGTTCGGCCACATAACCTACATTAGCTAAAAGACCTGTACCCTGACGGTTTAACCAAGGATAAGGTTGTTCTGGAACTCCGTTCTCAACGATTTTATTTTTGTTGTAAGAGAAGGTCCCTCTAAACGAAAGGCGCAGCTCTTGAAATTGATGACTGTAGTTAAGCGTTCCGTCAAAACCTTTGTTTTCGGTAACCCCGATATTTCCGTAAGGATCGGTAGTTAAACCAATGTAATTAGGAATGTCGCTTCGGTTTAAGAAGGCACCTTCGGTACGCTCGTAGAAGAAATCTGTAATCAGGCTTAATCTACTATCAAATGCATTGATCTCAATCCCTAAATCTTGTTTGCGCGCTTCGGCCCAAACAACATCAACCCCGTAATAGGTTTGCGCGATTCCATCTACATACTGTCTATTTTCACTAAAATAATATCCATCCTGCCCGCTTTCTACACGGTTGAGGTAAGCAAAGCGCCCTGCACCTGAATCAGACCCTACCAAACCGTCTGAGTAGCGCAGTTTAAAGTAATCAATATGCTCTTTTATAGGTTCAAAGAATTTTTCGTTAGATACGACCCAACCCACTGCCAGCGATGGGAAAAACCCGTAGCGGTTGTTAGGAGCAAAGTTTTCTGAGCCGTTATAACCCGCATTCACTTCAAGAAAATAACGGTCGTCATAGGAATAGGTAGCTCTACCTGCTAGACCTTCATTTCTAAAAGGTATGGCTTCTGTAAAGTTGCCGGCAAATGCATTTGAATAATCGGTACGATTAGCAAGCAATAAACCGCTAACGCTGTGTTTTCCAAAACTGCGGTCGTAGTTTACAGAAACCTGAGTGTAGAATCTGCGATTTCCACCATTGCTGCGATCATAGCCAAGAAAGTTAGTACCTGTGTAGGTCTCATTAAGCAATAAACCGCCATCTTCTGTGTATGGAAAGTTAGCATCTACAAAATAGGTACTTTCGCGTTTGGACCTTGCTACATTTTGCTCGTTAAATGAATCAAAAGCAAAAAGACCGTGCAGCGATAAACCTTCAGTAATGAAACTCAGCTGCTGGTTGAGGTTTAGGTTAGTGTTGAGATTGGTACGGGTAATGGTACGGTAGCCTCGTAACGCAACTTCTGCATACGGGTTGCGTAAGCCGCCATTGGCACTTCTACCGGGAACATAACCTCCCGGATAAAGCACAGGGTATTCTACCGGTGGTGCCTCTAAAGCGGTCCCAAAGATCTGATCTTCTAAGCTAATATTAGCTGAAGTAGGTGTTCCGGGGTAATTTCCGTCTGACAAATAACCTTGTATCCCAACATTGATATCTGTGGTTTTGGTCAAATCAAGGGTAAGGTTTGAAGTGAAATTATAACGCTCAAAACCAGTACCTGAATCATAGCTAACATTAGGATCTGTTTGAAAAAGTCCGGTCTCGTTGTAGTATCCAAGCGACACATAATAGCGTGCGCTTTCGGCGCCTCCGGTGACATTGATGAGTGCTTGTCTGTTGCGTCCGTAACTTTTAAAAACTTCGTCCATCCAATTGACATTAGGGTAAAGCAGCGGATTCTCACCAGATGCTGTGGCGTCAATGTATTCCTGAGAATATTTAGGCAGATCCCCACGCGTGGTTAAGGCTTCGTTGGCCAAATTCATATAGGTAATACCGTCTACAAGATCTGGTGTTTTAGTAAAGTGCGTAACCCCTTCAAAATAGTCTAATGTAATTTGTGGCTTACCTATTTTGCCTTTTTTGGTTTCGATCAAGATCACGCCATTAGCCCCACGAATTCCATAAACTGCGGTTGCTGAAGCATCTTTTAAAATAGAGAAAGATGCAATATCACGTGGATTAATGTTGTCTAGAGAACGCTCAACCCCATCTACCAGAACCAGAGGGTATGCATTACCAAAACTTGAAATACCGCGAATCCATAGGTCTGCGCCATCGTAACCCGGTAAACCTGAGCGTTGTACCCCGGTAATCCCAGAAATACGACCGGCAAGCATAGTACCCAAATTGGCAACAGGTAATTCAAGTTCGTCTGCCTTGATCGTAGATTGTGCACCTACCACGCTGATTTTTTTCTGTTTTCCGTATCCTACTAATACGACTTCATCCAAAGATTGCGCATCGTCTGCCATCTGAATGTCAATACTGGATTCCCCCTTCACAGGAATTTCAGCAGTTTTCATACCTACATACGAGAATACAAGCGTTGCTTCGCCATCGCTTACCGTAATGGTATAATTTCCATCAAAATCGGTAAGTGTTCCGTTAGTAGTGTTTTGTTCTTTAATGTTGACTCCGGGGAGCGGTACTCCTTGCGAGTCTGTTACTGTACCGGTAACTGTAATACCGGTTTCTTCTTGGGCATACATTGCTGAAGTGGTGCTCAACAGCAATGTCATGAGAAGTATTCCTAAAACCGGGATGTTACACCTGGATTCTCTAGGTCGATAAAGGACCTTAAGAGAAAAAGAATATTTGTCAATGAGAGAAAGTAATTTTTTCATCCAATAAACTGAGTTTTTAAATTATTCGTGTTTCCGTTAAAAGATTGCTAAAACTAGTAAAACGTTTTACCAAATCTTTAAGAGAACGTTGCCTAATCTAAAATTCTCACGTCTAAAGTTATAAATTGAAGTTAACTATGCGATAGGAAGATTACAGAATATAATTGAAATAGCAATATTGATTAGTTAATGCAATTGTTTTAGTAATAAAAGTCGATTTGCATCATTATGTCTTAAAAGCACTACAATACGTTTCAGATGCCGTTTAATGACGCGTTTTTATAGTTATTGATTATTCGTAACTATTAATAATTTTCAAAAATCAAAGAGCATGGTGATATCATCTACTGCCGAAATGATAGTATTTTAACATAAATTGGCTTCGCCGTCTTCAATACCGAAAGAGTAAGATAGGAGGGAAGTAAAATTCATGACCAGTTTTTGAGGAACTATTTCTCATAAAAAAATCCATTTTAGAAAGATTAGATCTTCTTAAAATGGATTTCATTTTATTTATTTAATAAAGCTTACCGAAACGCCTTTAAACCTATTTCGCAATTTGTTATAGGTTGAAAAATTGAGCGAAAGCTACTTCTTTTCAGAAGATTCTCGCGGGAGTAATTCTGCATCAAGCACCGATTTGATCACAGGGATTTCTTTATCGCTCTTTTTGAGAAGTTTGAACATAATGCGCATCAATTCTTCGCCTAATTCTTGAAGCGGTTGCGCTACAGCTGTGATCGAAGGCGTATTGATCCTAAAGAACTCATTGTCGTCAAAGGTCACGATCCCCAGATCATAGATGAGTTTTGGGTCCAATTCTTTGATGATCTCTAATGAAGCCTGCGTCAAATAATTGGTAGAAAAGAAAACGGAATCGATCCCGTTGCTTCCGGTAAGTAGTGCTTTGATTTTATTTTTTCCTTCCGGTTTGTGAATTTCTTCAAAAGGCAATTCAAGAACCGTAGGAGATAAGCCTGCTTGCTGTACAGCGTCACGGTATCCTCTCGCGCGATCTTTCATCTGAATTTGCTGTGTATCTATCGAAATGAACGCGATGTTTTCATAACCATTATCAATCAAATGCTGCGTCGCATTTTGGGCGGCTGCATAATTGTTAATCACTACGTGATGCACATCGAGATCTTCAAAATAGCGGTCAGCCAGTACTACCGGGATATCGCTTTTAATCAGGTTTTCAATATCCTTTTTTATTCCGGGAGAGGGTATGATTAAAAATCCGTCTACTTGTCGTTCGTGAAAAACTCTAATGAGCTCTCGCGAACGTTTATCGTTATTTTCGTTACTACAAAACAAGACTTTGTAGCCTTTTTCATAAGCGATGTCTTCAATGATCCTGGCGATTTTAGCAAAGAACCTATTCCCGATATCTTCAACCATAAAGACCAGAATTTTGCTTTTTCCGGTACGTAAGCTTTGAGCAACCTGATTGGGGCGATAATTGATTTCTTCTACATAGTCTTCTATTTTTTTAATGACTTCCTTTGAAATCTTTCGTTCTTCGCCTTTGCCGTTTAATACAAAAGAAATGGTGGTTATAGAGACATTAAGTGCTTTTGCAATGTCTTTTATCGATGGGCGCTTTTGCTTCATGCGTTATTAGGTTCTCAAGAGATCAATAAGGCTTTTCTTGCCTTTCTTGATTTCTGTGGTTGGTTTTAACATTTATAAAAGTATTGATTAAGATGAGATAACGCCTGTTTTTTTAGACTAAAAGCACATTTTAGCCAATTAATATCAAAAAATGCGTAAAAAATCTTTTAAAATCAGATAGAATGCTACCAAGTTAGGATAAAGATCTGCCTTAACTTTGCCTCCTTTTTTGATCTTATAACTCCACCTCCCTCTATGCGCATAAAAATTGATCGTTTTGTAGTAGCAATTATCGTGGTTATCGCAATCGCATATTTTTTCCCTCAGTGGGGTGTTGCTTCAAGTCCGGTGCCTTTAGATCTTATTAGCGCCATAGGAATTGCGTTGATCTTCTTTTTTTACGGACTTAAGTTGAGTCCGCAAAAGTTGAAGGCGGGATTGGGAAATTTCAAACTTCATCTATTAGTACAGGCCTGTACGTTTTTAATTTTTCCGTTGCTTGTACTGTTATTTCGGCCGCTTTTACAGAATGAAACCCACGAGATCCTGTGGTTGTCTTTTTTCTTTTTAGCCGCTTTACCCTCAACGGTGAGTTCGTCTGTCGTGATGGTTTCCATCGCTAAAGGAAATATTCCGGCGGCGATTTTTAATGCCAGTATTTCCGGAATACTAGGCATCATCATCACGCCGCTGTGGATGGGCCTCTTTATAGACGATATGCAAAGCGATTTTGATTTTACACAGATCTATACCAAGCTGGTGGTTCAGATTTTACTCCCCGTGATTTTAGGGATGTTGTTACAGCGGTTTTTAGGAGATTTCGTTCAGAAACACAGCAAGAAACTCACGTTATTTGATAAGAGTATTATTTTACTCATCATTTATAAAAGCTTTGCAGAGTCTTTTTCAGACGGATTATTCGCTTCGGTTTCTTGGTTAGATTTGCTTTTAATATGGGGTGGAGTCCTTAGCCTATTTGCTGTTGTCTTTTGGTTGACCGGAAGCATTGCTAAATGGTTACACTTTTCGATCGAAGATCAAATAACTGTGCAATTTTGCGGAACCAAAAAATCGTTGGTACACGGTACCGTCTTTTCAAAGATCATTTTTACAGGAATGCCCGGCTTGGGTTTAGTATTATTGCCGTTAATGCTATTTCACGCTTCGCAAATTATGATCATCAGTGCGGTTGCTTCTCGTTTTGCCCGAAGAGTTACTGAGCAGGAAGTGCTTTAATCTACAAACCAATTTTCAAAAATATTCTGCGTATGCTGCTCTACAGAAGTAAGCGGTAAGCGTACAATATGCTTTTCTGTGGCAAGATAGCGACGCACAATACGGTCTGCGTAAGCCGAGCTTTTCTGCGGAATCAGATAATGCTCAAAATCCTCGTGATGATTAAAATCTGCTGCATCGTCTATAAAACCATATCCTGAAAACCGACCTTGTTTTAAATAGATAAAAGATTTCTCACCCTTTTCTCTGCCTTTTTCTACCAATAGGCACGACTGCTCATACTGGTGAATATATTCGAGCGCTTTAGATACGCGCAGGTTGTAATCGGCAACACTCAGATCACCGCAACACGCACCACTGCACGTGTGTATTTTATAATGATTGCAGGTAGCCACGCCTTGTTGCAGGCCACAATATTTAGGGCATAATTCAAATTCCTCACAAAGATGCTCCATAAACTGAATGGCTTCCTCACGGGTGTAAAACTGCATCCAACTCACCGGAGCGATCTTGTTTTTATGCAACGCAAACTGCTCAATTCCTTGTTTATTATGGTAGGAGGTAAGCTTATAAGGTTTCGACGGATTCTTTTGTGCTTTATTGTACTTAGGGTAATATTTTAAAATCAGTTCAGCTTCCCGCAACAGCGCCAGCAACTCACTGCCTGTAAGTTCATAGTCTATACTGTGCGTGTTTTGCAGCAATTCATATTTGCGATTACTCTTTTCTCTGAAATGCGAAAGCACCCGCTTTTGTATGTCTATCGCCTTACCGATGTAAAGCGGTTTTCCGTTTTTGTCTTTAAAGAAATACACACCCGGTTTATGCGGAAGATTCTCAAAATCCTGCGCTTTAAAGTGCGGAGGGAAGTAAGACTCTTTTGATTTTCGGTTAAGGAATTCCTCGATGACTTCATAATCCGGATCAAGGTCCAAGCAGCGTTGAAATAAGATTACCGTAGCTTCGGTATCTCCTTGCGCCCGGTGCCGGTCGTAATGCGGAATATTTATAGATGTACACAAATTGCCCAGACTGTATGAAAACAATCCCGGTATGAGTTTCTTAGCAAGCCGAACGGTGCACAAGCGTTTTCGGTTAAAGTCAATGCCCGCTTCTTTAAATTCTGCTCGCACCACGTTATAATCAAAACCTACATTGTGTGCGACAAAAATACAATCACGAGTAAGCTCTAGGATCTGTGGCGCAATTTCATCAAAATAAGGCGCATCCTCAACCATGCGGTCATTGATCCCGGTTAGTTTTTCAATATACAGCGGAATTTCTCTTCCCGGATTTACGAGTGAAGTGAACCGGTTGAGCTCTTTACCATCTTGAAGAACAATGATGCAGATCTCTGTAATTTTATTGCCTTTGATCCCGCCACCGGTAGTCTCAACGTCAATAACTGCAAACTTGGCCTCTTTCATACGTGCAAAGTACGCAAATCTTGAACTGTTATAAAAGGAAAAAATCCGTATTAACGGAATTTTTCCATCGAAAATCTAGGGCATAAAAAAAACCGTGCGGGGGAACACGGTTTCTTCAAGTTATTGCATCAGCGTTTTAGAATTTCCATCCGAGTGTGAATAACACACGATCGCTTTCGGTACTTCGGTAATAGCCTAAATTGGCAGTAAGGGCTTTAAACCCGTTTAAGAATACAGACCCACCATAACTGTTATGCCATTGCTCAGAATCTTCATTAGGTACCCAAACACGACCATAATCAAATCCGGCAGAAACGCCTAAACGCAGCGGGATAAAACTCGTAGTTAATTCGGCAATACCTACACGTAGATCGGTACTTTGATAAAAAGCCGTTTTACCATTAAAGCGCTCATTTCTAAAACCACGTAAGCTGTTGTTTCCACCTAAAGTAGCTGCGTGATAGAATTCATAGGTGTCGCCAATGTTCATCTCAGCACCAATCTTAGTAGCAAGAACAGCCATTCCGCTAGGGTGCAGGGGATAGTCCACCGAAAGGGTCGGGTTTACATAAGCAAATTCGTTATCGTATTCGTCAATATTGGTTTTGTATCCGGTTACCAAGTCAAACTGAAACCCTCTTCTGATGAAAGCAATAGCACCGCTTTTATTTTTGTATTGAAATGCTGCTTCTGCTCCTGCATAATACTGTGTATTGAAGACATTATCACCTGCTGCAAAAACATTAGTATCGCCGGTTACACCGCTTCCTGAATAGGAAGTATTTAAAGATTCGACGGTAGGTCCAAAGCGCAATTGCACGCGATCTTCACGATAGATCAATGACGGATTTACACTCCACTGACTGATGCGTACCCGGTTAAAATCCCGATCTACTGCGTCACGATCATAGGTGGTTTCGTTTCCGGTCCCAAAGAAGTTGATCGCATAATTAGGCGTAGTGTAGCGTGCGTCAAGACCAAAATTCCATTTGTAAAAAGCGTGCGCAAATTCCCCTGAATATTTCAACTCAATACCGTGTGTGGCTGCAAAATATTTTGCGGTCAAGGTTTGTTGTGTTGAAAACGGATTATTTGCCAGGCCGTAGGTGGTGTATGTTCCACTTAAACCTGCAGAAAAACCGGTATCCTGATCGTAATTGATCGCGGGTAGGGTAGAGAAGGCATCCAGTTTACGAGAGGCATCATTATAAGTGTTGATGTCATAACTGTCAACCAACCATTTTCGCGTACCTGAATTTACAAACGTATTGTTCTTGCTTTTATAATCGTAAGCTTTTACCGCACGGGTATTTTCAAAATCATAAACGTCGTTGTTTTCTCCTCCTAAAATCTTAATCGGAATGTACTGATTGCCATCACCGGTTACTTTAAAAGTATCGTCATCATCCAGCCCGTAAATCCAGATCTCTTTGGTAAGCGCTTTATCGTACGTACGTTCAAAACTGCGATCATCTTCGGTAGTCAGGCTAATACTGGTTTTACCATCAGCTTGACGCGTAATCACAAACTCATCTTTATCGCCGGTTCCTAACAGAATCTGATGACGCATCAAATACTCGTAATATCGACGGGCAATATCCATTAAATTATCGCGACGCGCTTTTAGGTTCTCTTGTATCGCTGCTGTACTTTGGTCCTGCGCTGCTTCGGGTAGGCTAGCAAAAGCAGTAGCGATGGTTTCATCGGTAAGTCGCTCTTGAATAAACTGAACTTGTTGTTCCCAATCTTCCCAAGTGAGGCTTTTTAAGAAGGCCTGATCCAGCGGATATGCATATCTACTCATCCATTTAACGCTGTTTACGTCTTCGTCATACTTTTCCATAGAACGAAAATCAATCAACGCCACCTTTAGCAAACCTAAAACGAGTCCGTCATACTTAGGAAATGCCTGATCACGATCCCGGCGAATGGTTTTGTATAAAGTGGTACCGTCTTCTTGCTCAAAAGCAGACCAACGCCACTGATCATAATGTCGGTCATAATCCCCCACAGCAAAATCCATTAAGCGCACTTTTAGAAAATTAGCTTCATCCACTTGATGTTTTTTAGAATCTTGTATTTCTGCCAAAAGATCCTTGGTGCTTATGATGTCATCTGCGTCGCCAAAGCGTTCAAAAGATTTGTTTTCATCGCCCGCGTGCGCCTCATACATATAAAGTTTGTCGCCGTAGTCTTCATTATATATGCCTAACTGTTTTTGTTTCGGCAGGTAATAGATTTTAGGTTGCGCGTTGTATATATCAAGACTGTCAAAAATAGGATTCAAAGCAAACGGCGCATAAGGTTGCGCGGTGGTATAAAAATCTTGTACGATATCTTCGGCAATGGTATTTTCCATAAAATCACGTACGTAGTGATCTGTGATTTTAGACTGAATAAAGCGCACAGCACTTTTACGCAGTTCGCGTGCCGTATACTCGTGTTCGTTATCGTCAATCAGACGTAGCGAGCGCGACTGATTTCCTCCGCCTTCAGAGATCGCGTGAACGTTACCCGGAAGTTTTGAAAGATCAAGTACAGGTGCTTCAATTTCTTTACTATAAACATCTCGGTAGTGGTCGCCCCATAAAAACCGGTACATCCCGCTTTTATCTGTTTCTTCTTTCTTGTATATCGAAGCCTTCTTTGTACTACCCATACCGCTGATGTCCGGACTATTAATGTCCTGAGGTTTGGGTTGCTGGCGACGAATTTCTTTCTCAAAAAGCTTTTTAGGGGTACCGTTGTCTGTTTCATAAAACTCGACTACAGAGCTTCGGTCTTTATAAACGGTAAGTCGGGCAAAACCGTGCGCTTTAGACGCAAACTGACCGTCTTTCGCTTTGCGCACTCCGTCAAGTTTTTCTGAAGCTGCCCCACTAATGATCTGCGGAATTCCATCATCAAATACATACTGTAAGTTGCGATCACTCGCCGAAACGAAGATCACATCGGGAAACTGGCTCGCCAGTGTTTCCAGCGTTCCTGCGTATTTTTGTCTGAGCGTGCTGTAATAATCTTCAACGGTCAAACCGCCTATATTCTCTATAAAATTCTGCTGAGACAAGGTCAATATAGAATGATGCACCGCAACGATTACGGTTTTGTTTTGCTCGTCTTTAAGGTCGTCCTTAAACTTTGCAAAAAAGTCGTCCCGTGTCTTGATGTCACACTTATTGTTTAGATACAAATGATCGTCCCAGTCTTCAAGAAACCATTGCGAATCGATCATCAATAACTCTACATTATCCATATCAAGGTTCTCGATCTCGCGTGGACAGCCGTCATTGGGCCAAAATTCGATCTCGCTGTTGTCTTGAATAAAAGATTCGAGATCGTCCAGATTTTCGTGTCCGTTTTTATTCCATTCGTTTTTTCCCGGCATTAGGATCACGTTTCCGTTAAAAGCTTCCAGCGGTTGCATCAGTTCTTGCTGCAAGAACGTTTCCACCTCCTTACGGTCTTTCTTTTTTGGCGGATAACCTTGTTGGGTGATATTTCCGATAGCTACAAAAGTGGCTTTCGCATCCTTTTGAGACATCGTAGTAATGGCTTCTAAAACCGAAGTTGTTGTGGAATTAGGAGCGTCTCCGGTATTTCCGGTGAAATAAAAAGTTTGTTCTACTTCTTTATCCTGAGCAAATGTCTGTAGCGCAGGAAGCACTAAAACCAGTAGTAAAGAAAAGCGAACTTGAAAAATTGATCTAATAAACGCGTATTGGTGATTCATAGAGGCTATTAAGTTTAAGGGATCAAATTATGCTAAATATGTTAATGCGAAATCTTTTTTAACCCTCTATAACACGGTTTTAAATAAGTGTTAAGAGATTTTGAGGGTTTGGTATTTAAACAAATTGAAGAAGTACGGCTAATACTATTTCTCAAGTTTCAATAAATTTCATTTCCCTAATCTATATTGTTAAAAGCAATACTACTCCATCTTAAATTTTTAGAAGATGTGTTCTGGTTGTTTGGAACCGGTAATCAAGCCGTGACGCTGTATCCTTGGTCTTAGGTATATTTCGAGGTTTATTCGAGCAGTTCTTTTGCTCTTAATTTTCTGTGAAATAAGATTTTACTAACATTTTAATCCTATTACCCATAATAATTTTGAGAAAAAAGAAACGCTATGAAAACGCAACCAAAAGGACATTTTTCCCACAGCCTCAATCAGTTACTCAAACGTTATACGTTAAGCGAGCAAGATTTACAAACACTTAATGCGATGGATGAAAATAAGATCGTAAGTCTCGCGTATACTGATTATGGCGGTTTTGATGAGAAGACCGGTAATTATTATGCAGAAGAGCGCGACATCAATTATAAGTTGAAGGTAGATTATCTTAAAGATGAAGCCGGCGGAGTTGAAACCTTAATAATGCTTCCGGTAACTATATCTTAACGATTCGTTTACTTATAGTCACTTAAACCTTATGATGCTTTTAACGTCTTGATTTTTCAGTGCAACCTAACTTTGTTGTACATACAACAGTATTGTGTCTCGGCTTCAATTTACGAGGCCCTCACTGAAAACCAATTTTTAATTTGAGGCGCAATTTGGGATTAATTTTCCACTGACTACGCCCATAAAATCCAAATACTATGAAAGATCAAGTGATTATCATTACCGGTGCTGCGATGGGACTGGGACTAGCAACTGCAGAACTGCTTGCCAAAGAAGGCGCAAAATTGGTTCTGGTTGACTATAATGACGACGCATTAAAAGATGCTGAGAAAAAACTTAAAGAGATCAATCCTGAAGTTGCTTTACTATCGGTTAAAGCAGATGTATCCAGCGAGGAACAAGTAAAAAACTATGTGGATCAAGCAGTAAAGCAATTTGGTCGAATTGACGGTCTGTACAACAACGCAGGAATTGAGGGTAAACAGGCTCCGATTATTGATTACGATCTTGATGTGTTTAAAAAAGTGATCGACATCAATTTAATGGGAGTTTACTACGGCCTTCGTTATGTAATCCCGGTGATGCAAAAGCAAAATTTTGGCCGTATCGTAAATGTGGCCTCCGTGGGAGGTATTCGCGGAGTGCTCAATCAGATGCCGTATGTAGCGAGTAAACATGCCGTAAGCGGAATGACTAAAAACGCTGCTTTAGAATATGGTAAAGACAGAATTTTGACCAATGCGATCGCTCCGGGCGCAATTTTGACGCCTATGGTTGCCGAAGCATTCAAGCAAGTCAACCCTGATGATCCTAAAGCTGCCGAAGCTGAATATGCAAAACGAAACCCCACTCGTGCCTTAGGTGATCCAAAAGATGTGGCTAGTGTAGTTGCATTTTTATTAAGTAAGGCTAACGGGTATGTAAGTGGTCAAACCATTGCGATCGATGGGGGAGAATCTAATATGTACGGCAACGCCGAAAACTAAAAGCCTCGTGCTTTCTCTATATATTGAAGCCGCATCTAGCAATAGATGCGGCTTCTCCATTTAATTTTAATGTAAAATTCAAAAGCAGTAAAGCTTCAGTTTATAGGCACCGCCAAGAGGTTTAATACACCGTCTCGATAATTATCGGGATGCCTCGAAATTGAAAATTCTTTTTCAACCAACGCATCTGGCTTGTCCTGAGGGAGTTTACTATTTGACGCGCAAAGCGGGCCTCACACCGCCGTGCTGCTGTACATTAAAATATATTGGCAGAGCCAAAGGATACAAGCCCCCTTGATCTTGCCTTGAACTAATTTATTGAACTGCTTCTTTATCTTTCAAGGTGACTTCAAACATCGTGGCCACTCCATTAGCTGCCTCGTTGGCGATGTATAAAGTGCCTTCCGGACTGAACGTAAGACTTTCGGGTTGTGCAAAATGAAATTTATTCAGTTCGTGCAAGGCTTTAAAACTGCCCGATGCCGAAACGATCAACAGGTGCGGACTCGTTCCATCTACGATATAAAAATCACCGGTTTTAGGATGTATGGCAATATCTGAAGGTTTAAACGTGTTTTCTATTTTCTTTTTTTCCAAGGCTTTAAATGCATCCCATTTTAGATCGATCGCAAAGAGCGGTTGCTCATCCTGCTCGTGGGTCTCCAACGGAATTGCATAAACTCCTTTATAACGGTCCTCGTCAAGACCCTCATCTTTGGCAATGGTGATCAGTCTGTCGTGTTCCGGTTGATAAGCGAGCGATTCCATATTGTTTTTAGAATCAAAACGCGTCTTAAAATCTGAAACCACAAGCGTATCGGCCATAATATCAGCAATCTCAAAAATGTGTCCGTCGCTGCGCATCACGAACGCCATCGTACCGTTGAGCGCAATAGCTTCATAATCATCGTCTTTAGCAAACCGGGTATCCTTAGTGATCTCGCTGGTATTCAGATTAAAATTGTAGATCACACCTTCCTCATCCTGAATGCAGGCAAGGGTAGAATCATTAACCCAAGCGATACCGCTCACCTCATAGAGCAACTCAGGAAATTCCCAAGTGTTCACCAGATTGTAACTGGCATTTTCCAGAATTTCACGTTCTTCAGCGATCGATTTTTTATAAAACGCATACGAAAGAACTCCGCTAAAAGCCAGCGCTCCAAAAATGACGTAATGGGCTAAATATTTCATACGTTAAGGTTGTAAAAGCAAAGATTCAATATAATTCTGAAAAGAATTGGTAATGATTTGTGAATGCTTCGTAATCATTTCTTAAATCGGAAATGTTAAAGTAAACCGGTGTCCCTCAGTATAACTATAGGTTAACTGAAGTTGGTACTTTACCGCAATCGCCTGTGCAATGGGCAATCCTAAACCGGTGGATTTTTCATTGGTTCCCGACTTTTTAAAGCGCGCAAAAATATCGTCTACTTTTAATGGAGTAGGTGTTCCTTGATTGGTAATGCTCAATGCATGTTGTTTTAATCTGAGGTGAATAGGTGCTCCCGGTGTGCCGTGTACCAGCGCATTTTTAATAAAATTATTAACCAGAATGACCGCCAGATCCCGATTCATACGGTAGGACATTTCGGTTTCCTCAAGGAGTATTAAGGCTGAATTTTTATGCGCGGCAATAGCTTCAAAGTCACTAAGGCTTTGGTGCAGCAACTGCTTAAAATCTACTTCAGCTTCCTCCTGAAATTGCTCATTCTCAATTTTAGAAAGCAACAATAAGGATTTGTTGAGCCGCGTAAGTCTGCCCAGATTATCAAGAACGCTGGCCATTTGTACGAGCTGCTCATCGCTAAGCGGTTGTTGTTCTATAAAGAGTTCGAGTTTATTGATCACGATGGCAAGAGGCGTTTGCAGCTCGTGAGAAGCGTTTTCTATAAACTGTTTTTGCTCTTCATAAGAGCGTTGTGCCGAAGCGATCAACGCAGTCACTGTTGTATTGAGCAGCGTAAATTCTTCGATCTTTGTGGGTGCTGTAGTTAAGCTGGTTTTTCGGTCGAGCTTAAAATCTTTAAGTTGATCAATAAGATAGTGAAAGGGTTTCCAGATGCGCTTTAGTAAAAGATTATTCAGTATTAAAATACAAAGGACCAAAAAGGCGTATAAGCCAATAAGGTAGCTCACCAGATCTTCTATCAGGTCGTCTTCCTCTACCATCGAGGTGATGATCTTCAGTTTATAATAACCGCCGTTTGCCTGTATGGCGCTTTCGTAAATACGCACCGGTTCATAATCTTCCTCGTTCAGCATATACATCAAGGTATCTTGGTAGCGCTCTTGTTGCCGTTCAAAGCTAGGTGCCGAAATAGGAGTAAAGCTATACACGTGCTTGTCAAAATCATTATGCGCTAAGATCGAAGGATCCTCTTGAGCGCGCTTGAGAAGCAAAATTTTCTGATTCTCGAGTCCGTCATCAAGACTGTCATAAATCTCATCAAGCATCGCATAATAAAAGGCGACTGCCCAAATGGTGATCACTCCTAAAAGTAGCAGCGCAAAGTATTGTGTGGTGTAATTTAATAGACGCATCTAGTCGACTTCAAGTTTATAGCCCACGCCGTAAACCGCCTGCACGTTGATGCTTGCAGGTTCTAGTTTTTTACGCAGATTTTTTATTTGCGAGTAGATAAAATCAAAGCTATCGGCTTGGTCAATGTGGTCTCCCCATACGTGCTCGGCCAGAGCAGCTTTGGTAACCAGTCGGGTTTTATTGGCGATCAGATAGGTAAGGATATCATATTCTTTCCGGTTGAGGTTGATGTTCTCTTCTGCTATAAAAACCTGGCGCGTTTCAGGATTGATGGTCACGTTCCCCAACTGGATATTCCGATTCCCTTCAAAGTTACGGCGTCGTAAAACCGCTTGTACCCGAGCCCGTAATTCGGCCATATGAAATGGCTTCGGCAGGTAGTCATCGGCACCCAGGTTGAGCCCTTCGATACGATCGTCTAACGAATCATTTGCCGAAACAATAATAACGCCTTCCTCTTTTTGCTGTGCTTTAAGTTCTTTAAGAATTTTTAGACCGTTTCCGTCAGGAAGCATCACATCTAGCAAAATACAGTCATAAGCATAGGCTCCAATTTTATCGAGCGCTTCAGTATAGGTTGCAGCGTTTTCTACTAAATACTGTTCCTGCTCCAATGTGCGGCGCATATTATCCAGCATTTGGGGTTCGTCTTCTATAATCAAGATCTTCATAGCAGGGGTTTCATAATATAGACTGCAAGGCTAAAGCCCAAATCTGGAATCAATTGGTAATGACCCTTTTTTTTAATAAGGACTCAGAACTATACAAAGGTTAAGATGCTTTTAAAATCAAGGGCTTAAGTATTTCCGGTATAAAGCTTAAGCATAAAAACTAGGCTTTGTTTAACTCTAGCTGTGAGCTTATCCTAAATCTTTTCAGTTTTGCTCCCGTGTTTTGTTTCAAATTTAAAAAAGAAACACGATGAAAAATGTATTTATGACCGCAATTCTGTTGGGCGGCGTTAGTCTGGCCACAGCACAAACCTCAGTAAACTCTGGAGTTCCGGCACCGGTGAGCCAAGCGTTCTCCAAGGCATACCCTAAAGCTACAGATATTGAGTGGGAACAGCACGCATTTTCTTATGAGGTAGAATTTGAGATCGACCGCTTAGATTATGAAGTGTCTTATGCTGCTGATGGAAGCGTGGTGGCTAGTGAACAAGAGCTTCGTGAAAGCGAACTGCCGGTAGGGATTCAGAATCAACTGAAACAAAACTACTCCGGTTTCCGCTTTGATGAGGCTAAAAAATATATCAAAGATGGAAAAACGCGGTATATGGTAGAAGTTGAAAATACTTTTGGGAAAGAACACGAACTCTTTTTTGATGATCAAAATGCCTTATTAAACGCGCCAAAGAGATCAAGACCTTAAAACGTTTCTGAAGCAGTTTACTAACAAATTTTTATGGTGAATACTAAGGTACAGCTGGTTTTTCCTTTAAAGAATCTTTAACCGAATCGCTCTTTTACAAGGCGTCGTACATCATTAGCAGCAGCTGATTGTACGACGCTTTTTTAGTGTTTATATATTCTGATATGGCGCGCTAAGTGGCTTGATGTCATAAGTATGTTTAACATATTTTAATATCCTGAGCGTCTAAAACTCCTAAATGATTTCAGATTTGTGCGGGTACTTTGTCTCAACTAAAAAATAGAACTTATGAAAACTATCGCTTTAATTTTAATGACCGCAGTATTTAGCCTGAGCAGCCAAGCGCAGGAAATTCCTAAAAATGTACAAACCAACTTTGAGGTGCACTATCCCGATGCACAAGAGGTACAGTGGGAGGTTACCTCTAAAACCTATCAAGTAAGCTTTGTGAAAGAGCAGACGCAACATACCCATTGGTACTCTGCAGACGGTTATTTGCTAAAAACCCAAAAAAGCGCAGATGCCAGCGTATTGCCTAAACCCGTTCAGGAGAAAATTGCTTCAACCTACGAAGCGTATCGTATCGCACAGGTAACGCAGCAAGTCGCTGAGGGCTATGTTACCTATCAGTTAGCACTTGCGCACGCCGAAGCTCCGGCACTGGCGGTTCAGGTGAGTCACGACGGGCGTATTCTAGAGAAATTGCCTCTAGAGACCGCTTTGAGTTCACGCCAATCGTTCTAGTTTAACCCTACTGCAATCGTATAAATTATCACTTTTTTAATGCCTTTTTAGAAAAGAGCAACTTATCTTGCCGCAAACAACCAACCCAATACACTTATGGCTTCAGGATTTTTTGCGCTTCTTGATGATATTGCAACGCTTATGGATGATGTTTCGGTGATGGCTAAAGTCGCCGGAAAGAAAACCGCAGGTATTTTAGGCGATGACCTCGCTGTAAATGCCGAGAAAGCTTCCGGCTTTATGTCTAATCGTGAGATCCCGGTCTTGTGGAAGATCACCAAAGGATCGCTGCTTAATAAGATCATCATTCTACCGGTGGCCTTTTTGCTCAGTGCGTTTGTACCGGTGGCGGTAACGGTGATCCTGATCATTGGCGGACTCTACCTCGCGTATGAAGGCGCCGAAAAGATCTATGAGTTTTTTGTGCCGCACGCACACGAAGAGGAGCGGCCTGCATTACAAAATCGCACCGAAGAAGAACTTTTAGCTTATGAGAAAGAAAAGGTGAAGTCGGCTATTTTAACCGATTTTATCCTTTCCGTAGAGATCATCATCATCGCTTTAGGTACGGTTACCGGCGAAGAACTGGTCAATCAGATCATTGTGGTTTCTATCATTGCTTTGGTGGCTACCGTTGGGGTGTATGGAATCGTCGCACTTATTGTACGTATGGACGAATTTGGGGCTAAACTCATCAACCTGAACGAGCAAGACGACAGCTTTTCTGATAAAGTGGGTAAATTTTTAGTCAATGCCTTACCGGTAGTGATCAAGTCTTTATCTGTTATCGGGACCATTGCGTTGCTTTTGGTTTCCGGAGGAATTTTTAGACACAATCTTCACGTGGTTCACGACCTTTTTCACACGTGGCCGGGTATGTTGGCCGATCTATTACTAGGACTGGTCATCGGTTTTGTGGTGCTGCTTATTATTAGCGGAGCCAAAAAACTGTTTACATCGGCATCTGCCTAACCGAAGTTGTAGCTGCTTAAAAACTCTGAGTGTTACCTAAAGGTTTCTTTAAGGTTTCTAAGCGGTTAAGTGAGGAGATAATTTTACTTTTGCAGGCCTAACCCTTTTGTTATGCGCACGCGCTCCATCCGCATCACTTATGCGATTAGTTTTTGTTTGCTTTTGCTGAACAGTTTTAGCTATGCTCAAGAACTACCTCAAGACAGCCTATCGCGCTGGAATATCGATTACGGTAACAAAGGCGTATTATTTACTGCACCTGACGATGCCTTCAGTCTGCATATACAGAGCCGGTTGCAATTTCGCTTTGCGACCCCGGGAGATAATGATCCGGTAACGTTTGATGATTTTAACGACGAAAAGAATTCGGTTTTTAAGATCAACAGAGCCCGACTCAAAGTAGGGGGGCACGCGTATAAACCTTGGTTAAAGTATTATTGGGAGTACGAATTAGGGCGCGGGAATCTGCTTGATTTTAGAATTATGATCGAGCGCTGGAAATGGCTCAATATCAAGGTTGGCCAGTGGAAGGTTGAATTCACACGCGAGCGCCGCATCAGCAGTGGTGCGCAACAATTGGTAGACCGCTCTATTTTAAACCGAAGTTTTACCATAGACCGGCAACAGGGTATTGAACTCTATGGAAGGTTAGAAGGTCGTGGAGCAGCTGATTTTAGCTACTGGGCAGCTGTACTTACCGGCTCAGGACGCTCTAACAACGAAAATGACGATAAAAACTTGATGTATTTTGGTCGCCTACAATGGAATGTATTGGGAGATGATCTGGGCTTTGGCGGTATCAGTGACTTGCAAATTCACAAAACTCCCGAAGCACAAATCGCCTTTTCAGCAGTGACAAACCGGAGTCCGTTTACTCGATTTTCTTCTTCCGGCGGTGGATTTTTAACCGGTTTTGAAACCCAAGAACCTGGGCAGTACCGCATCAATCAGGGAAACTTTGAGACCGCTTTTGTTTATCAAGGCTTCAGTTGGCAATCTGAGCTGCATTATAAAGAGGTGATTGATAAACTCGATGCTGATACAACTACTCAATTGCGCGGGTATTATATGCAAGCTGGGTATTTTGCACACCAGGCGATCAGCTGGTGGCCCAAGCAACTAGAGATTGCAGCGCGCTACGCCAATTTCAATCCGAATATTGATAGGGAAACGTCATTTGACGAAAAATCGCTTGCCTTCAATTGGTTTTTTAAAGGACACCGCAACAAGCTCACCGCCGAGCTATCAAGTTTTGACTACGAGACCGAAGACGCCCTACTTGAAAACGAGCTGCGTTTTAGAATACAGTGGGATATTTCGTTTTAGTCGGCATACAGCGTATTATCATGTTTAAGCACATAGCGGCGGGCCTGATTTTGAAACTCCTGTGCCGTCTGACCGGTGTGGGTTTTAAAAAACCGACTAAAATATGAGCGGTCTTTAAATTTGAGGTTATAGCCAATTTCTTTGATTGTATGCTCACTGTGTATCATCTGGCGTTTGGCTTCAAGAATCAAGCGGTCGTGCAGTAATTGAACAACGGTTTTGTCTAATTTTTCTTTTAAAATCTGATTGAGTCGCTTTGCGCTCAGTCCCATCTTTCCGGCGTAAAAAGCAGCTGTACGCTCCTCGAGGTAATTCTTTTCAAGTAGCATCATAAATTCATAGACGCGCTTTTCATTGAGATCCTGAAGTGTAAAATGCTGTTCTTTTAATTCGATAAGCTTTAACAGTAAAACTTTCAGTAACGCCTTCAGCATAATAAGATTTACCGCATCTTGATCATATTCGGCATACATCAATTGATACACCGCAGAGAGACTTTGGGCGTGTTCCTCACTCACTTGTAAGCAAGAGAACTCTCCCTGAAGGTTAAAGATTCGGAACACATCTAGCAAAAATTCCTTTAGATCATCTTCCAGCAATTCTTGTTTAAAAGAAATAAGCACGCCGCGTTTTCCGGCTTTGTTCAACTGATGCACACGATAGGGTGGGATCAGGTAGATCCAATGACCATTGACGGTTTGAAAATCATACTGCGGAGGGTGCAGCGCATCTTCTTGCTGCAACCATACGATCTCAAAAAATTCACGTCTTCCGGGGTCGTCCAGATAAGACGGAGGGCAGTCGGCTAGATCACGTATATATAAAACTTTGTCACTAAGCATAAATAACTTTTTATAAAGGGGTAGCAAACAACAGGTAATAAGGAGAAAACCTACTGATTTCTAAAATGTACCACAAAAGTAGCATATCGTACCTAAGATATTTTGGTAATGTGCAGATTGTACCACACATCTATCATATTGTGAAACAAGTACCCCGCGCTTCACAGTACTTTTGTTTCCTAATTAAAACACGCAATTATGCAAACCCTTGAAACGATAAGCAGTGAAGCCGCATTAGCAGATGCAATCGCCCTGATTTATAAAGAACACGAGTACCTAAGACAAGGTGTTGCTTTTGAGCAACTCGCAGCACTTATCGCTCCTTTAGAACGTGCGCAGCGTATTTTTTTGATGGGAATGGGTCGCAGCGGATTTATGATGCAAGCGCTTGGTATGCGTTTGATGCATTTAGGTTTTAACGTACATATGGTAGGAGAGACCACCGCGCCGGCGATTACCAAAGGCGATGTACTGCTTGCAGGTTCGGGAAGTGGAAGTACCACCAGTATCGTGAACGCAACAAAAACAGCAAAGCGAGAAGGAGCTGCCGTACTCTGCTTTACCACCAATATGGAATCGCTTTTAGCAGATCTGGCCGATGTAGTAGTGGTGCTTCCGGCGGCACAAAAAAACAGACAAGAAGCTGAGGTTTCTCAGCAATATGCCGGTAGTTTATTTGAGCAAGCGCTATTACTCTACGGTGACGCACTGATACAGCTGCTTTGGAATAAAGGCGGAAAGACTGCCGACCAACTTTGGCAGCGACACGCAAATTTAGAATAAGAACAAGAATAATAATTAATATACTAAAAACAAGATATCATGGCTAAATTACAAGTAGCAATTGATTTATTAAAAACCGAAGATGCCCTTGCATTGGCAACCAAAGTGGCTCCTTATGTAGACATTATTGAGTTGGGTACTCCACTTATTAAAAGTGAAGGATTGGCTGCAATTACAGCGATCAAGAATGCATTTCCTGACAAAAAAGTATTTGCAGATTTTAAAACCGCAGATGCCGGCGAGTTGGAAGCAGATATGGCGTTTAAGGCAGGTGCTGATTACATCACTATCTTAGGGTCTACCGGAAACAGCACGATCGCAGGGGCAGTAAAAGCGGCTAAAGCACACGGTAAAGGTGTGGTGGTAGACACCATTGGTGTTGCAGATCGTGTAAAACGTGCACAGGAGGTAACGGAACTGGGTGTAGCATTTGTGGAACTACATGCAGGTCTTGACGAGCAGGCAGAAGAAGGCTACTCGATTCAAGTTTTGATCGATGAGGCAGCACGTGCCGGAGTACCGGTTTCTATCGCAGGTGGTGTAAACCTTGACAGCATCAAAGCCGTAAAAGACTCTGGAGCTGTAGTAGCAGTTGCCGGTGGAGCGATCTACGGGGCTGAAGATCCTGCAGAAGCAGCAAAAGCACTTCGCGCATTACTCAACTAATTAAGAGTTCGTAAGTTGGTTGAAAAACGAAAAGCTCCTGGCGCAAGTAGGGAGCTTTTTTATTGGCTCCGCCAAAGGGTTTAATACGCAGTCCCAAAAGCTATCGGGATGCCTTGAAATTGAAAATACGTTTCCAAGCTATATCTTGGAGGCCTGCCTTTGTCGGCAGACAGGCTTGCTTTGAGGTAGTTTGCGGTAGCGACCAAGGCTTTATTGCTTACGAACTAGTAAGAAAAGATTGCTTTATAATTTTTTAAGCTTAATGTCTTTAAAAATCACGCCTTGACCTTCGGCCTGTAAACCGATATATCCACTTTTTAAGGCTTGCCCATCTACTTTAAGTTTGGGATTGTAGCCATTGGCTACATCGCCGCCTATTTGCGTATCGGTATATCGAAGCACTTCTTTTCCGTTAACTTTATGAATGATCAACGAATCCTGATATACGATAAGGTCCGCATCTACCCAAGTATCCCAATGAAAAGTGGGGGAAGACGAATTGATACAATGATCGTTTGATTTTTCGCCTTTAAAATACACATCAGTACCGGGCGAGCACATATTGCCGGTAGGTCTGGATTTTCCGAGTTCGGCTTCCGCCAGCATTTGATATTCCACCGAAAGCGGCCAGTCTTGCTCTTTTAAGATCGTTTCCGGGGCTTGCGAATGAAACATCACGCCACTGTTGCGGTAGGTATAGCTCGGAGCATCTTCCATCCATTCATCAGTGAATCTATATTTGAATTTTAAGTGAAACGAGGCAAAGGCTTCGTCATAAAACAAATGTCCGTAGGTTTCATCAAAACTATCATAGTTATCATAGGCAACCACAATACTGCTGTCTTGCACCCGAAAAGTATCGGCATAATTTTCACCTACTTCGTGATGATAAAACTTAGGCGTCCATCCGCTGAGGTCCTTCCCGTTAAAAAGGGAGATCCATTCGTTCTCGGCTGTGTTTCTAGAGTTGCAAGCGGTGCTTACCAAAAGGAGTATCAGCCCCAAAATCTTTAAAAAGTTCATATAAAACAATGCTATTCGTTTTAAATGTATAGATTTTTTATGGAATACACTTAGAATTTAGACCTACAGGGAATGGAACCCTTGCGTCGTAGGCTGAGAAGAATTTGATAGATTTTTGAAAACACCACCCCGTCAGCTAAGTGCCACTACGTGCACTATGCTGCCACCCCTCCTCAACGAGGAGGGGAGCTGATATAGTGGTGTCGTTGTAACATTTAAAACACGCAAAACCATTGCCAATATGCATTGGGACAAGGCAGCGTGGTAACTAAAACTTATAAATAGGTCAAGTATTCATAGAAGTCTCCCTTCCGATAGCTATCGGAAGAAGGGAGATTTAGAGGGATGTTTTAGTCTTTTCTATAACATCCTTCCCCAACCCTTCCTTCCAAGGAAGGGAGTTGATTTCTTTTGATAAAATGGTGTCTGTCGGTTTAGATTGTATTGAATTGCGTTAAGTTTTTAAGTTCAGTTTGATAAGTTATATATTAAATCAGGTTCATTCATTTTCTTTGCTTGTCCAAAGAAAACGAACCAAAAGAAAAGACCCTATTTCTTAGGTATTTTTGCCTTATCAGTCAAAACCGCAACAAGTCCCCTAAATTTTCTCCAAGGCTTCGAAAATTTTTAACGGGTACTTCTTGCTATACTGAAGAAATAGAAAGAAAACCCTTCGAGTATGGATAAGTGTAACACTTTTAATACACGCTGTGATGCTGAACGTGTTTCAGCATTTCATCAGCTAGGCTTCTTTCTCGAAGGCTTTCGGGATTCGCTTGAAGTGACAAAGCAATATCTATTTGAATTTTGTATTTCTGACTTTGTACTTTAATACGGAATAATAAATCAGAAATAACAAACCACAAGCGGTGAACATAAAACTGTGTACTGCCAATTTAATCCGGAGCTTCCTGCATATATTCTCAACTGAGTGGGATTTTGATCATGTGCAACCTTTTGGGTAAGCGTACTTGTCACTTCGAGTGGTTGAAGCATTGCGTAAGCAGCGCTTCAACTGTATCGAGAAGTATTTTTAGTAAAAATGTTGTTTGCTAGATAGACTTCTCGATATAATTCTTTCGCGCGCGGACGCTCCAGAATCACTCGAAGTGACCTACTGCTACCTGTATATTTAGCAAGGAACCATAAACCACAAACAACTCACCGCCCACTGCCAACTGAGACTGCCAATTTAATCCGGAGCTTCCCGCGTCTATTCTGAACCGAGGGAATTTTGAGGGCGTGTAACCCTTCGGGTAAGCGTACTTGTCACTTCGAGTGGTTGAAGCAATGCGTTAGCAGCGCTTCAACTGTATCGAGAAGTATTTTTAGTAAAAATGTTGTTTGCTAGATAGACTTCTCGATATAATTCTTTCGCGCGCGGACGCTCCAGAATCACTCGAAGTGACATACTGCTATCTATATATGTAGCAAGGAACCACAAACGTTAAACAGCCACCGCCAGCTACACTCCGTATTTCTAATTTCGTATTTTAAATAAGGAACAACAAACAACAAACAGCTCACTGCCCACTGCGACTGCTCACTGAAAACTGCGACTGCCAACTGCCACCTGCCTACTGTCTACCTCCCCCTCGAGGGCCGTCGCGTTCTTGCAGGACTTGGTCTGAATGTAATACACGGGCAGCTTTGGCTGAGGCTTCTACTTTTGTGGCACTGCGTTTGAGCATTTCGGTTTCAAAGGGCGTTAAGATCTTTTTACGGAGGTTGGTTCCCTTCCAAGAGGTATTTGGTTTGCACACTTTGGTAATACGTCGGGCTAAGGCTAGGGCATCCAGCAGGGCTTGATTGGCACCCTGACCTTTAAACGGACTCATAGGATGGGCGGCGTCGCCCAATAGGGTTACGGGACCACAAGAAGAAAAGTCTAACGGACGCAACAACTCCCGGTCATAAACCGGATAACCCGAGATAAAAGCAGCTGGAGTGGCTTCGATAATTTGCGGAATAGGATCGTGCCAGTTGGTACGGTTTAGCACTTCCTTCTTTAAGGCTTCAGCTCCTTGTGCACTTAAGTTTTTAGCTTCGGCTTCCGCTAGCTGATAACTGAACTGCCACATTATATGCTCGGGATCATAAGGCATCATATACATACGCTCGTTCCCATTGGCGGTTTGAAATACAGTTTTTTGATCCAGTAAATCATGAGCAGCATTCTGCAGATCGCTTAACGCACAGATCCCGAGGATCACGATACAATCGAGATAGTGCAAGGGATAGGGCTCTTGCTCAAAGAGTAACTCGCGTACGCTGCTGCGAATACCGTCGGCACCTACCAGCAGGTCGGCGTGTGTTGTGGTGGCGTTTTCTTGGCTGTCAAATTGGAGTTCTATACCCGTTGCTGTCTGTGTAAATCTGTTAAGCTGATGTCCCCAGCGTATCGCGTCAGCACCCGAAAGTTGTTCTAATAGAACCGAGCGCAGGTTTTGCCGGGCAATATGAATATTGGTACGTTTAGGCGTGGCGTTGGTTTGCGTATCCCACTTGCGCATTCCCCATTCGCCCAAGACCGTACCGTCTGGCGTATGTGCGATATGCCGGGTAGAAACGATGCCCTGCTCTAGACTGTCTATTCCAAAACCTTTTACCGCCGTATGTGCCTGTTGGAGGGTAAGGCCGTAGCCCTGTGCACGGGTATCAAAATCAGCATCCCGCTCGTACAAGGTAAACGGAATTCCCCGGTGCAAACAAGCCACCGCCAGCGCCGTTCCACCAATCCCACCCCCAATGATCGCCAGGTTTGGAAAGCGTGTGGTGTCCGGCTTCGGAGGGTGCGGGGCAGGGAGGAGTCCGCTTCCTGAGCAGGAGGGACACACCTGCAGATGCGCTTTGGGCTTTACCGGCTTGGGATTATCAGGAAAACGTCGATAAACCTCCAATGCCTTTTGATACCGCTGCTTCGCACGTTTTGAGAGTCCGCGGTTCTGTTTCCCCAGACCGTGACAATCGGGGCAGGCGGTATGGCTTGTGGGGGTGTTTATAGGTGTTTCCAGAATTCCTTCAGTTATAAAAGCAAGTGCAAAGATGTTTAAAGAAAATGGGTTTCGCTAGTTCCTGAAGCTAAAGCATGGAATCATTTCATCCTCAGTTCTTCTTCTAAAGGAGAAAGGAGTCTCCTTTTTTTTAAGATGGTGTCTGTAAGTGATATTGTATTGCGTTAAGTTCCTAAGGTCAGTTTGATGAGTTTTCTTTAAAATCATGTTCTTTACTTTTCTTTGCTTCTCCAAAGAAAAGTAACAAAAGAAAAGAGCCCCTCGCTTAGGAATTTTTTGCCTTATCAGGCAAAAACCGCCTTGTCAGCTCCGCGTCGTTGCTCAATATTTTTAAGATTGGTTCTTACTTGAAGTGAAATATTCCATTCCAAAGCCAACGCGCCACCTGGCTCATTCGCTAAAAAGGTCTACTAGACCTTTCCTTAACGCTCTGCCCTCACGTCTATTCTGAACCGAGGGAGTATTAGATTCGTTTAACCCTTCGGGTAGGAGTACTGTCACTTCGAGTAAATTAAGTGTAGCGATAGCGAAACTTAATTTGTATCGAGAAGTATGCTCAGTTAGCATGTTTCTTGCTTTAAATCGTGTTTGTTCATTCTCTTTACTCGCGTGATTTTTATTTCACGGGAACTCGTGAATCTCCTAGCGTAGATTTGCTTAATAGCAACATCTAATCATGTTTTGTTCATTTTCTTTGCTTGTCCAAAGAAAACCTTTAGGTATGAGTATTCTAAGTCATCTCGACTAGTCCCGATAGCTATCGGGAAGATCACACAGGTTGCTAGCTCCCTCTCCTTTGGGAGAAGGGCCGGGGATGAGGGCTTTTGATGAAACACGCAACAGATGCGATTTCTCCCGATGGTCGAAATGACTTTGCGTTAACTGATCGTATTTGGTATTTCTGACTTCGTACTTTCAATAATCTTTCAAACGATCAACCGAAAACAGCAAACAACAAACTGCCAACTTCATAAGACTTCTCGATACAATTCGCTCGCACTAGGGTGCTCCAGAATCACTCGAAGTGACAGCTCGTTACATATTCGTATTTCGTATTTCTTACTTTGTACTTTAATGCGGAATAATAAACCAGAAACAATAAACGGTAAACAGCAAACAACAGACTGCCAACTTCATAAGACTTCTCGATACAATTCTCTCGCACTAGGGTGCTCCAGAATCACTCGAAGTGACAGCTCGTTACATATTCGTATTTCGTACTTCTTACTTTGTACTTTAACGCCGAATAATAAATCAGCAATATCAAACAGCAGCATAACAACTGCCTACTGCCAACAAGATTGCGCAAGCTGGAACTTTCGCTCTACGTATTATATTCTTGAGATTGTTGCGGTAAGCATTGTATTTACTATTGACTGTCAATTATTTTTTAACAAACAACAGCATATTTTAGAATTGTATTAATTTCTATTTAGCAAATCTTAACAGATGTGCTTCCTAATTTAGTACTGATTATTAACAGCGATTGTAGTGCATTGCAAAGCTTTTTTCTGAAGAATGACCTAAGTGCAGCTGTAGGTAGCTGCTGCTGCGGGAGCATGCGGTAACCGCTTTACAGCATCATCAGGCCGAATTCGTCAGATGTGCATGCCAATAGGTAACTCCTTTAGATTTACTGCAATTGTAAAGTATCAATCTTATAAAACTAACCTTATGAACCACGAAGAATTAATCAATACTTTAAATGAATGTGCAAATTATTGTAACCATTGTGCGGATGCTTGTCTTGAGGAAGACCATATTCAAATGATGGTGACCTGTATACGGTACGATCATATGTGTGCTGAAGTATGCTCTAGCTTAGCCAAATTGTTAAGCATTAATGTACCCAGCCAAAAGCTAACGGCTCTGGTAGAATACTGTAAAAACCTATGCGAATCTTGCGCTGAAGAATGCAGCAGCCACGAGGCTCAACATTGCCAAAATTGTGCAGCAGCTTGCAAAAGATGTGTAGATGTATGTAGCAAATTTCTTTATAACCACTAATTATTTACCACGGGCATCTACAACCAGATGCTCTAACTAAGGCCTCAGGCCTTAACAACTAACCAATCTTCTAAAGTCTGCTTTTTTCAATAGGGGTGAAAAAGCAGACTTTTTTAATATTTAGGTTGCCGACGCTATTTGCGTCGAGGTGTTACATTTACCTTGTTTTAAGGCGGTAACCGCAGTTGCTCTATGATTACCTAAATCCAAGCCGGGAATTGTATGGTTAATCTAAAAATTTGCCAAATGCTTTACCTAGGCTTATACCGAGGTAATGTTGTTTATTGAATTCACGCCATTGGATTTCAAAGGCGATGCTTGATGCTCCATCTTTATTTTTTAGATTCAAGGGGATGCCTAATTTCCAGTTGAGCGCATCATAACCATTCCAAAAGTTCTGTTCCACGGCAGCACTCAATCCTATACAATCTTTATAGAGCGATGCTGCCTCAGCCTTTATTTGCCCGGAGGTAAACTCTTCATACGCTCCGTAATAATAGCTGTCTGTAGTGGTAAGCGCAGGTTGTTCTTCGGGAGACCCCTCAAAAGAGGTAAAAGTGCGTTTTTGAACCGTCTCCGTTAGAATGTTGTTGTTTTGGTAAACACGAGGAATGGCTGAAAAAGTAAACGAAAAGATTTTACCCTTATAAAATCCATTTATACTAAGTGAAGCCTCCCAGGCCTCAAACTGATGTACAGATTTGATACTTGCATCTGTTGTGTTTGTAAAGGTGTTACTGCTTTTGGTAAGAGGAATATAACCTTGCAGGGTTACCCAAAATTTATACATGGATACGTATAAATCATTTTTAAGAATATATTCAGCCTCTTTGGTTGCTGTTAATTCTTCCAAATCCTGGGAGTCTAAAGGCTTGGTTTCTAAAGCTTCGAGCGCCAGATTTTTTATAGTCTTTTCTCTATAGGTTTTTAAAAGCCGACTTATTTGGTGATCAGCGTTTTTAGTAAGGGTACCCGGTATAAACCAGGTTAGTTTGAATTGAGCACCTATGTTTTGCGCCCAATTGGAATCTTTAAAGTTATAAAAGGACCCAGTAGGTTCCCCTTTCAATTTTAGACCTCCTGATGCCAAAAAGCTTTGATAACTGGTTTTCGTAAGTCTAGGATCAAAGTTTCCGGTTAAGCTAAATGAATTATCATCATCGTCTAATAGGAAGCTTAAGCGTTGCGTAGAGATTTTGGTACCGGGAAGGTATTGGTTTAAAACCTCACCTATAAGAATATTTAATGTTTTGTGATTTACAAATTGGGAGCCGGTGATTTGAGTTTCATAGGCTATTAAGGCTTTATCAATTAGGGCTCTAGGGGCTTGATTCTGAGCATAACTTAAAAGGGGTATCAGCAGGAGTATCCTAAATGTTCTCATAATACAGGTATTGGATGGTTAGTTAATTCCGTGTCATAAAGTACTTTTTTTACAGTCGTTTCACCATCCCCAATAGCGGGTATTTTCCCCCTTTTTAGTGGGAATACGGAAATCCTCATTAGAAGTATTTCCTGAAATAATATATTTGAAGAAGACCTCCTCAATTACCAAGAACTAGAAAACGTACTCCTACGCTATTGCGAACTCGATACCCTCGCGATGCTGATGATCTTGGAATATTTTAGAGAAGTGATAAAGAATTAAGAACTACTAATTAGAACTCAATAACCGTGTTTTTAGAATTAATACGATTACATAAGTCAAGCCGTTCTCCAGTGCCTTTGGAAGATTTTAATACAGAGGCTTTTGCAGGTGTGCTTAAGATGTACCCCGAAGTATTGGATCAATTTTGTGTAGAATTCCTTGAGCTGCCGGAAGATAAATATGTAATACGTACACAATTAAGACAAACTATAAGTGGAGATGACCCCAATTGCATTGTTGATTTTGTTTTAGAGGGGGAGAATAACATTTGCTTTATTGAGAATAAAGTTGAATCCTCAGAAGGATACGAGCAATTGGAGCGATACATTAAAGCGCTTAAAGAAAATCATCCTGGTAAAAAACATTATCTAAACTATTGCACCTTATATGCAGACCCTAAAAATATTCAAAATTTTGATGGTTTTAAGTTTGAGCAATTTAGATGGTATGAGATAGCACGTTTTTTAAAGCATTTTGAAGAAAAGCCTGGAGTACAGTTGTATTTAGAATTTTTAAAAGAATATAAAATGAATGAAGATTATACCTTAAAAACTGAAGATTTGATAACCATGGAGCGTATGCGCAAAACTTTAGAAATTGCGCTGTTTCATTTAGATAATGTAAAAGCTGATTTTGATAAGAAGTTTAATATGGTCAAAACAGATAAGAATTTTCATTGGGATCAACTCCGTGGTCATAGTCGTTTGTGCTACTATCAAGAAGATGTTCTAGTAGGCGTTAAAAAGGAAGCCTCAAAAATTCTTTATGGTATCGATCTTAATGCGCTTAAGTTATTTCTACATGTACAAGTAGATAAGGGGCATAAACAGTATGAGAATTTTCAAAAGCTTGTAGAGGATTCCGGTTTTAAGCATATAAACTTACCTAATGATCGCAAAGCTTTACAACTTACCAGTGATCTCGGGCAATTCTTAAATGACCCTAAGGCAGATGGTTTAATTGCTAAGTGGTTTAAGAATGGCTTCGAGCTTCTACAAGAATTAATTCGTCAAGATCAACAATTATCCTGGAACTTAAAAGTGAGCGATAGTAAGCAGTAAAAACCGCTTGGCGCGCAGCTTAGGCTTGGCCAATTCTTTACAAAGCCTAATTTCCTTAGCACAAAGACTCACACCTCCTAATTCTGCGAGGCAATGTCACTGCAGCTACGCAGATAATAAATCGAATGCCCTAAGCGCACATAAGGTAAATGCGGTTTAGGTTGCTCGTGATCTACACGGCAGTACTTGCTGGTGTCATAAGAAGGTTTCTTTGATGCGTCGTGTGGCTGTTGCCCCTTGTGGTCATCGTGCTCGTTTTTAGATTCCATAGCTAGCGTATTAGTGAAGCAGTGCTCCTTTTGTGAATAAAGGGCTGGTTTCCATTATTTCAGAGGAATACAAGATAGGAGGATTTAAAGGTTTTTACTATTGCTATATTGATGTTTTGGTGTTTAAAAGCTGCTTTAATGTGCTGTTTTTAAATAGTTTATAGTGTGTGTGTGAGGAATTCCTCATTAATAACTTGTGTATTACTCGTAATTTTAAAAAGTGATTAAACGTATTGATTTCCTTATTTTTAATCTTTCAACTACCAAAATCTCTAAATGGCCCAAAAAACTACTATAGCAGACATCAATTTTGAACAGGAACTTTGGAAAGCAGCAAACGAACTCCGTGGCGCTGTAGCCGAAAATCAATATAAAGATTACATCTTACCGCTTATCTTCTTAAAACATATCTCAGAGCGCTATGAGGTTAGAAGAGATACGCTTAAGGCGCTTTTAAACGATGAGGCATCTGAGTATTATACGACTGATGCAGAAGAGCAAAACTACGTTTTAGAAGACCCGGATGAGTACCTGTCTAAAAACGTGTATATCATCCCCGAAAAAGCCACCTTTCAATACTTGCAGGATAATGCCGAGCAGGATAACATCAAGGTGTTGGTAGATGAGGCGTTTGATCTGTTAGATGAAACGCTTGCAGCAAACCGTCCCGACCTCAAAGGGATCTTACCGCGTATTTTTGTAAAAAGCCAATTGACTGCTAAGCAGGTAGCCGGACTCATCAATTTACTCTCAAACCCAAAGCTTTCTGAAAAGGAGAATCCTGATAGTGATATTTTGGGCCGGGTGTATGAGTATTACATTGGCAAGTTTGCGATTGCCGAAGGCTCTGGTGCAGGACAGTTCTTTACCCCGGGGAGTATTGTAAGGCTTTTAGTAGAGCTTATTGAGCCTTTTGAGGGTAAGATCTTTGATGCTGCCTGTGGCTCAGGAGGTATGTTTGTACAGTCGCTTAAATTTTTACAAGCGCATAATGGGGATAAAAAGAACATCTCTATTTATGGGCAGGAACGCTATGATGGCACCTTGCGTTTGTGTAAAATGAATCTAGCTTTGCGCGATCTCTCCTTTGATGTGCGCCTGGGTGATTCTTTGTTACAAGATAAGTTTCCTGACTTGAAGGCCGACTTTATCATTGTAAACCCACCTTTTAATGTAAGCCAGTGGCATCCCGAAGATTTACCGGAAAACGACCCTCGTCTTTTTGGACCCAAAGAAGAATTTACCACAGACGGGAATGCCAATTATATGTGGATGCAAACCTTTTGGAGTCACTTGAGTGATAAAGGTACGGCTGCCGTAGTCATGGCAAACGGGGCGATGACCTCCAACAGCAAAGGCGAAAAGAACGTACGTCAGTTTATGGTAGACAACAATATGGTTGATTGTATCGTGCGTCTGCCAGACAAGTTGTTTTTAACCACGGGTATCCCGGCTTGTATCTTTATCCTGAGTAAAAACCGCGACGGCAAGGATGGCATACACCGTAAACGCACTGGTGAAATTCTCTTCATTGACACCAGTAAAATGGGTACGATGGAAAGCCGCAAACTTCGTGTATTTACAGACGAAGACATCAACAAAGTAACCGACACCTACCACGCCTGGAGAAACGCTACTGTCAGTTCGAGCGCAGTCGAGAACCCTAGCGCAGTCGAGAACACCTACGAAAACACCGACGGTTTCTCCTACAGCGCAAGCCTTGAAGAAGTACAAAAACAAGACTACAAACTCACTCCCGGTATTTATGTAGGTACGGAAGAAGTAGAAGACGACGGAATCCCCTTTGAGGAAAAGATGCAAAGCCTGCAGGAGCAATTAAAACAGCAGTTTGCTGAAGGTGATAAATTGCAGCAAGAGATATTGGCAAACTTTGAGAAGTTTTGAATATTATAAAAGAAAAAGCAACCCCGAAGAGTTGCTTTATTTCCTAGGAACTTAATAGAAGACTTTCATATCTCATTAGAGATAGAAGAGGAAGACTATTAAAGTTCCTTTATGTAAGTTTAAAGTAATTTTATATTTATAGAACAAATATAGAAATAAATGATAAAGGTAAAGTCGAAAGTAGTGTTAAAACTAATAGAGAAGTTTTTTTATGAGAAATCAATGGAACTTCTTAATGGTAAAACTATAGATACTAATAGGCTTAAATTAAATAATCCATTATCAACTGTAAGAGAACTTGTCGAAGTATGTGATGATTTAGTAGCAGGTAAACTTAAAAATGTTGATTATGCTAAATCTCTTTCTCTTGAATGTATTAAGGTATTAGGAAGAGAACATTATTTAAAGGGAACAACTATAAGTATAGACTACTTTATTAAACTCCTTAAAAATCTAAAAAAAGAAGACTATTTAAAAATAGTCCACGCAGGTAATATCATAATCGAAGAAAATAAGAATTATGTCGTAACGCTTTTTGCTGAAATTAAATCTAAAATAAGTATTGATAGAGAAAAACCTTCACTAGACTATGAAGAAATGAGAGTTTTTAGTCGGCTCGTTGAATATCTATATGTAGAGATAAATTATTTAGGTTTTTCGAAATTTTACATAAATAGATTTGTGTCAGCTATTTTTTCTGGTATAGAGGATAAAACTTTTGATGAGCGATTTGAGATTTTAGAATCTTTAAGTGAAAGAGAGGATGAAGTTTTTGAAGTTATTTTTGGTTTGGATACCACAAAATTTGATAAAACTAAAGTTCGTTTTTTTTCGAATGAGTTAGAAATTGTAGGAAAGGCAACAAAAGGCAGGATATCTAATAGTACTAAAGGTCGTGTAGATAATTTTTTTGAAAATCATGAAGATCACATACTGTTAATAATTAAAGTGGAAACAAAAGATTATTATCAAGCACTAAATGATGCTAGGAAGAGGTTTTTGAAAATCCTAGATGTATTATACTTAGGTCATAGTGATAGGAATCTTTCATTAACCAGTGAATGTTTTATTGTGGGTAGTAAGCAACCAGAGAAATCAAGTACATTGCCAACTATGTATCAAATTGATGGCTATTACCGCAGTAATAGTAAAGTATATAAAGGATTATTAGACAAAATATCTAAGCTTAACCAATCAGACATACCAGAAGAAACAATTACCAAAATAAATTCAGGAATCCGTTATTTGAGAATGGGAGGGAGAAGCGGAGAACTCATAAATAAATTTGTAAATTATTGGATTGGGTTAGAGTATATATTCTCTACATATGACGCATCTACTTATACAGTTGGAAGATTGAGAGAGTATTTTAAAAGGTGCCACGCATCAATTTACTTAAAGAGAAACGTTCTCGATTTTCATAGGGATATAAAAAGATTAAAACAACATCGAAATGTTCCAAGCTACGATGATAATTTAGAATATTTAATTGATAGTGCTACTTATGAATATATTATTCAAAATTCAGATTCACCGCTATTAGTTTTCAGAGCAGAATACTATAAATCTTTACTTGACGATCCAAATAAAGTAAGAGGAGCACTAGAAAATCATCAAAAAAACCTAGAGTGGAATTTGACTAGAATTTATCGTATTAGAAATGAAATTGTACACAATGCTGCAATTAAAGAAGATATCGCAGTACTTACATCTCATCTTAGATATTATCTTACATTCATAATTAATAGTTTAATAGATTTTTTCTTAAATCATCCTAAGGATGTTAATAATGATAAGAAAGTAGACATAGATGATTATTTTCTTTTACAAGATCTAAAATTATCGAGTTTAGAAAACGCTGACATTAAATTTAAAGATTTGATAGAGATAGAAAATCCTATGGAACTTATTATATGAAAAATCTTAGGTAAAAAAACGCTTTAGTAAAGAAAACAGCTCACTTAAGACTTTCCCTATTTAAACTTTAAAGTAAACCAATGCCCTATAACTGGAAAATATATAAACTTGGTAAAGTAGCTACACTGCAAAGAGGTTTTGATTTACCTACAAGAAAAAGGATTCAAGGTAATTACAAGGTCATTGCAGCATCTGGTTTTACAGACTGGCATAATGAATACAAGGTTAAAGGACCAGGAGTTACTACCGGACGTTCTGGAACACTCGGACAGGTTTTTTATGAAGAAGATGATTTTTGGCCCTTAAATACATCGTTATGGGTAAAAGACTTTCACGGTAATCATCCAAGATTTATTTATTACTTTCTAAAAGAATTAAACCTTGGGGCGTTTAATTCTGGTACTAGTGTGCCTACTTTAAATAGAAATGATGTTCATAGTTTAGAGGTTAAAATCCCACCCCTCCCAGAACAAAAAGCCATAGCCAATATCCTTTCGGCTATAGACGCCAAAATAGAAAGCAACCTCGCCATCAACAAAACCTTAGAAGAGATGGCGATGGCATTATTTAAAGAATGGTTTGTCGATTTTGGACCCTTTCAGGATGGGAAGTTTGTAGAGAGCGAACTCGGGATGATTCCTGAGGGTTGGGAGGTAAAGCGATTGGATGAGGTTTTGGAAATTAAGTATGGTAAAGACCACAAAAAATTGGAGGATGGTGACATCCCAGTTTATGGTTCAGGAGGTATAATGCGTTATGTCAATAAATCTTTATATGACCAAGATTCTATCCTTATACCAAGAAAAGGTACTTTAAGTAATTTATTTTTTGTGACAGATCCATTTTGGTCTGTAGATACTATGTTTTATAGTAAAATTAGGCATAAAGAAATGGGACAATATTTGTTTCATTTTATTAAGTGCTTAGACTTGGCAGGTATGGATGTAGGATCGGCTGTGCCAAGTTTAACAACTGCTCTATTAAAGAGTTTAAATGTATTAATACCTTCATCGGAGATTATCCTAAAATTCGATAAAGTGGCAAGCCATTATTTTAAAACTAGAAATCAAAATATTGAACAAAACCAATCCCTAACCAAACTCCGAGACACATTACTCCCTAAATTGATCAGTGGGGAAGTACGTTTAAAGGAGTTTGATTTAGAAGAGGTGTTGGAGGAATAGAAGATATTATAACAACCAGAGGTAGGTTTGAGATTCCCGTTTTTGATGTGAATCCGTACGTTTAAATAGATTCCCGCCTGCGCGCGAATGATAAAAAACTTTTAACAATGACTACAGAAGCAAATATAGAACAGGCCTGTATAGACTGGTTAGAAGATCTGGGCTATACGCATAAGTTGGGCACCAGCTTACCTCAAAACAATGTAAGTGTAGTCTTAAAAGAAGAGTTGGCGGTCTTTATTTCGAGGCAATATCCGCAGCTGCCTACCGATATTCAGGAATTAGCTGTAGCTTCTTTTACCCACAACATTGGGGCAGACCTCGATCACCGCAACCGAGACTTTCATTTAAAACTCACCAAAGGGGTAGAGCTGCCTTATGAAGATGCCACTGGTGCAGAAAAAGCAGTACACATTTACCCTATTGATTTTGAAAACCCGGAGAACAACAGCTTTTGGGCAGTCAATCAATTCAGCATTACCGGTAAAAATAAACGCCGCCCCGATATAATTATTTACATCAACGGCTTACCGCTTATCGTTTTTGAACTCAAAAACTGGTACGATGAGCATACCAACATCAAAGAAGCCTTTAACCAGATTCAACATTATAAAAAAGATATTCCGCTCTTGTTTGAGTACAATGCGCTCACCATCATCAGCGATGGTAATGAAGCTCAACATGGGATGTACAGTAGCGGGCAGGAGTGGTTTGCTGCGTGGAAGAGTATAGACGGCAAGACGACTTACAATGAGGAGGATTTTCAAATGCATACCTTGTTGTTTGGTCTATTTCCCAAAGCGCGTATCCTCAACTACATCAAGAACTTTATTTTTCACGAAGACCATAACGGTACACTCATTAAAAAAGGGGCGAAGTACCATCAGTTTTTTGGAGTGACCTATGCGGTTGCCGCAGCCCAAAAGGCAGTGCGACCTGCCGGTAACGGGCGTATTGGGGTGGTATGGCATACCCAGGGTTCGGGGAAGAGTATTTTTATGGCGATCTATACGGGGATATTGCGCAGTATGCAACAATTTAAAAACCCAACTATAGTCGTACAGGTAGACCGTAGCGATCTGGATTTTCAGTTGTACGAAAACTTTGTACTTGCTAAAGATCTGGTGGGAGATGTGCAACACGCCGATTCCACAGACGATTTACGCAAACTATTAAGTGCCGGTGCCGGTGGTGTAATATTTACCACCATAGAGAAGTTCCGCCTTAAAACCGGTACTGAAGATACCCTAAAGGAAATTGAGCATCCGGTATTGAGCAGTCGCGAAAATATCATCGTGATGGCAGACGAAGCGCACCGTACGCAATACGGTTTGTTAGATGGCTATGCCAGTAATTTGCGCCGGGCATTACCCAATGCTTCGTTTATCGGGTTTACAGGGACACCGGTAGATAGTAAAGATGCCGATACACAAGAGGTTTTTGGAGACTTAATCCATATTTATGACATCCGCCAGGCAGAAGAAGATAACGCTACGGTTAAGATCTTCTACGAACCACGTCTAGCTAAACTGCATTTATGGAATGAAGATATAGATGCTGAGGTAGATGCGATTAGTGAAGGGGATGAAGACAACCCCAACCTTAAATGGGCTGCTATTGAAGATGCTGCGGGTAGTGCAGACCGGGTAGCCAAAGTTTCTCAAGACATTTTAAGCCATTATACCAATCGCATTGCTACGTTGGAAGGGAAAGCGATGATTGTTTGTATGAGCCGTCGTAACTGCGTTAAGATGTATGATGCACTCAAAGAACTTGAAGGCTGTCCTGAAATTGCAGTCGTAATGACCGGAAACATCAGTAAAGACCCTGTAGCCTGGAATGAGCATTTTCGTACCAAACAAAGCACCGAAGCTTTAAAGAAGCGCTTTAAAAATCCCGAAGATCCCTTACGCATTGTAATTGTACGCGATATGTGGTTGACCGGTTTTGATGCGCCTTGTGTGCATACGATGTATGTAGACAAGATTATGCGCGGGCATAACCTGATGCAGGCCATCACCCGTACCAACAGGGTGTTTAAGGATAAGAAAAACGGAGTGATCGTAGATTACATCGGTATTGGTGACAACCTAAAAACAGCAACTTCAAAGTATACAGGTAGTGGAGCCAAAGGCAAACCTACGGTAGATATGGAGCAGGCATTGGAGTTGTTCTTTGATCAATTACAAGCCTGTTTGGCTTATTTACCCAATCATGTGAATTACCAGAACTGGAAAGGCTTACGGGAAGCCGACAAAGTGCTTTTGGTAAAAGCGGCACTCAATCACATCATCAAGGATGATGAGGCGTCAATGGAGTTTATGAAGGCTGAAAAGACGATGAGCGGCTTGTTGTCTATTGTCAAAAGTCAGTCGGCTATCCAACAGACCGTAGTAGATGTATTGTTTGTACAGCACGTAAGTAAAGCGGTGCGCAATGCGAAAAGTGTCACCACCACAAGAGGCGAACAAAAAGAGAAGGTTAAGGAATTAATCAGTCAGAGTATAGACAGTGAAGACATCGTAGACGTCTTTGCGATGTCGGGTATTGAACGCCCCGATATAGCCATTCTGGATGATAACTTCCTGTTGGGAGCCAAGAAGGAGAAAGATGGGAATGCCCTTAAAATAGAACTCATTAAGAACATTCTGAAAGACGAGATCAAGCTACGTCTGCATAAGAACATTAAAAAATACACCAGTTTGAAAGAAGAACTGGAAAAAGTCATAGACCGTTATCATAACAATGCGCTAGATAGTTATGCTACCATCGCCGAACTGGTAGAACGTGCCAAAGAACTCCAAAAAGAAGATACCCGTATCTCTGAGTTAGGATTAAGCGAAGAGGAACTGGCATTCTATGATATTCTAGCCGCCAAAAAAGAGATCATCAAAGAGGAAGGCCCAATTCAGGATATTGTACACAGCGTGGTCAAAGCCGTTAAAAACAATCTCCAGTTAGATTGGACCAAAAAAGAGAACGCTAAAGCCAGTATACGCCTGGCCGTTAAAAAAGAACTCAGAGGTAAGATAAGCATCACCAAACTCAACGAAATCCTGCAAGACATCATGGAACAGGCAGAAGGCCAGTTTGGGGAGTGGAGTGCTTAAGAAATAGTGGTAAGTATGGTAGACAGGGAAGAGTTGGTTATAAGTAGATTAGTACTAGTGGGCTATGTTTTGAAGTAGTAGAATTTAAAAAGATGATAACCGATAGATTTTTAAAAAATTAATGATTAATAGTCTCTACAAATTATATAAGAATTCAAACTCCACTAGAACTCCATTAGAGGATTTTAATACAGAATGTTTTAAGGGGGTCTTAGAATTCAACCCAGAGCTATCTAAAAAGTTTATAAAAAAATTCCTCAAATTACCAGACGGGAACTATTCAATTAGAACTCAAGTACGTTATAACCTCAAAGATGATCCTAATTGCATAATAGATATGGTTTTGGAGAGCTCAACTACCGTTTGTTTTATTGAAAACAAAGTAAACTCTAAGGAAGGATGGGAGCAACTAGCAAGATACATCAAGGTTCTAGAGGAAATAGGAGGGAAATATCACAAAAAAACTTATCTGATGTATTGTACTAAGTACGAGGATAAAAAGCAAAATGTAGAGCATCATTTTCGACAATTTAAATGGCGAGATATTGGTTTTTGGTTAGACAAGAACTATCCCAAAGATAACTTCGTCATCAACTATACTTCATTTTTAAAAAAACAAAACATTATGCCAGATACTCTTGTAACTACCGATACCGTAATTTCTTTGAAGAACTTCTTAAAAACATATGAATCAATGGATATACATATTAAGAATGCTGAGAAGCATTTTAAATATTACTTTCCAAAATCTGATGTGCAAAAGCAGGAGAAAATACCAAAGATTCGTGAACATGATAGAATTGCAAGATTGATAAGTAATGTTCTTGAGAATAAATCAGTTCATACAGAAATTCTTTATTCAATACATTTTGAGGGCGTTCGATTGCAAAGTCAAATATGGATTCATAAAACACATCCTCAGTGTGATTTAATATTACTGAAGGCTAAAGAATTGAATTATTTTGATAGTGCAGAAAAGAACGAATGGGGAGCATTAATGAAATTTAATAAAGGACTTTATCATTTTATAGATAATGATGATGCAGAAATTGAAATCGAAAAATGGTTTAAAGAAAGTTTTAAAATGATAGCTCAATTTATAGCCATCACACCAGAATTTAAATGGTCTATAAAACCTAAAATTGAAGTCGAATAGTATTTAATGCGTTTTTAAAAAGGATATAAGGTTGTATGAAAAAGTTTGATACTCAAGATTTAATTAAACACTTTAATAGTTTTGAGAGTATTTGTAATAATTGGGATCCAATAAATAGGAAAATTTCTTTTAAACAATTTACAAATAAAGAAAACACATTAGACGGTATAGGGCCAAAATTGATCCTGAGGCAGAATATTCTAAAAGTATTCGACTATAAAACAAGAGAATTAGTTTCTATAGAACAAGACTTTGCAGGGCTCTATTTGTTTTCTAAAAATGGTAAACCCTTTTATTGTGGCATTTCGAGAAATGTGATTAAACGAATTCTAGATCACCAAAAGGGAAGCACGAGTTCAATGGCTACATTGGCTCATAGAATAGCCAAAAATGCAGATTCAGATTTATCAGAAGAAAAGTATCTTGAAGCCTTTAATTCAGAAAAAAAGAATTTACTGGAGTGTGATATTTCTTTAATTAAACTTTACGATCAAGATAGAGAGGCACATAAAGTGAATCAAATGGCTCAACATAACGAAGAAATAAAGCTCTATTTGTTTGAAGTTTTTGTTTCAGTAAAATATAATACCGAGCATAACACATTTAGAACACATTAAGTAATACAGAGATAGAAACTATGCCAATACCCAAACACGACGAGATCCGTATCCCAGCTTTAGAACTACTAAAACAGCACGGTACGTTAAAACTTAAAGATTTTGTCGAACTCTTAGCTAGTTATTTTAAGCTAAGCGATGAGGAAGTTACAGAGATGTATCCTTCCGGTAACGGACATATCTTTTACGATCGGGTAACCTGGGCGTTGAGTTACCTCAATATGGCAGATTTGGTTAGCAAGCCTAAACGTGGTTTTTACGAAATCAATGCTGCCGGGGAAGCTATGCTCGGTAAGCCAGAGCAGGTGCACAGCTATATTGATCAAAAGTTAAGCAAGCGCGAGCCGGTTAAACAGAAAGACCCTTCAAAACCTATAGTAACACGGCCAACCCAGAGTAAGGATCTGACCCCGGCAGAAGAATTGTACAATTCCTTTGCTAATATTAAAGATACCCGTAAGGCAGAGATCTTAAACACCATACGCTCTAAATCTCCATATGAGTTTGAAGCTTTGGTTGTTAAACTATTACAAGTAATGGGGTATGGCGGTGAGATTAAAGATTCAGGTTTGGTAACCCGAAAGTCAAATGACGGGGGTATTGATGGTATTATACGCGAAGATGTTTTAGGATTGGGACGTATTTATATACAGGCTAAATGCTATGAAGAAAAAAATACCATTTCAAGACCAGATATTCAGAAGTTTGTAGGCGCTTTATCAGGTAATGCCAATGCCAAAGGAGTTTTCATAACCACCTCATCATTTGCTAAGTCGGCTATTGACTATGCCAATACGGTTCACGCTACCGTAATTTTAATAGACGGTAATCAACTTGCCGACTACATTTACGATTACGGCCTCGGGATGCAGACGGTACAAACCATAGAACTTAAAAAGCTGGATACCGACTTTTGGGATACTATGAAGGATGCCTGAGTGGGTTGTAGAGGCCGGTTGATTGTCAGTTAGCTGAACCCCTCAACTAAGGGTTTAGACTTCTTCTACTGGAGCCTTAGGCGCATTTGTTTTTACGGAAGCAATCCCATTTTCCATGCCTGAGGTAGCTTCATACAGTTCACTCGTACCGATGATTTGACCATTGGAAGCTTTTAAATTGAAATAGTGTTTGGCATTTGCCGATTGTTTACGTTCGAACCGCTGATCATGTTGTGAATTTTCTCTTACCGATTCTATGCCATTCATACATCCCGCTTTGGAAGCATATCCTTCACTGGCCAATATTTTTTGTCCGTTATTTGCCTTTAAACGAAATCGATATTCATTTTTAGTATCTTGATAAACTTCAAATTTCCCCATGATCTATTAAATTAATGAACTTTAAAGGTAACTAAAATTAAGAAAAACGACAATCACATCGTTGTTGGACTCGTTGCTATTGACCCAGCGCGTATTCAAAAAAGTTCTTAGGATGTGGTTAAAGAAAAGATGATCTTAAAAGATTGCACTGTGATTTCTCGACTGCTCCTTCGGCAAGCTCCGGATGACTTTTTCATTTAATGAAGTTTTATAGCAAATTAAAAATAGCATATTTTAATTATCTCAATGACTCACAAAAGCAAGCCCTCCAAAATCCCTTGGCCCACCAAAGATGCGATGCAACAGGTATACGAACACAACCTGTGGGGTGGGAGTGACACCCCATTTTATTCTGGAACGGGGTCGCACGATGCAGCGACAATACAGCCCTATATCGAGGAGGTGATTGCTTTTTTTGAAAGTCTGGAAATCCCTCCTGTGGTCTGCGATCTGGGCTGTGGGGATTTTAATGTGGGGAAAGAGTTGGTGCCCTACACCCAAACCTATACAGCCGTAGATATCGTACCGGAGTTGATCGCACACAACACCAAGACGTTTAAAAGCGAGCAGCTCAGTTTTGCAACCCTGGATCTTGTCAATGACCCTTTGCCCAAGGGTGATTGTGCCTTACTGCGGCAGGTATTGCAGCACCTCTCGAATGCAGAGATTGCGTCCATCGTCAACAAGTTATACGCGTATCACTATGTGATCCTTACCGAGCACCTGCCCGATCAGGAGTTTATCCCCAACGTCGATATCATTTCCGGGCAAGGCATCCGCCTTAAAAAACACAGTGGGGTTGATGTATTGGCCCCACCTTTTAATTTTAAAGTAAAAGCCGCAAAACAGCTGGTATCCCTCCCGGCTCCGGGAGTTAAAGGTAGGCTAGTTACTACTTTGTATACGGTGTTTTAAAGCTGTTCTCTAATCAAAAAAATAATATAATTGGTAAGTAATCCTCTGATTTGTTCTGCTGCGACCGGATTCGCGGAATGTACATGAAATTTCAAATCTTTTAAGTCTAATTGAGACTCGTAAACCAACCATTTAGTCGCTGCCAGACCATCTGGAGCCAGCTTACCGTTTTCATCCAGACCGAGGTCATTATCAAAGCTGACGTATTTAGGGAGCCCGTTTTTTTTTAATGTAGTTTACAAAAGTAGTATAGCTGCGTACCACAACAAATTCCTGAGCCTGTTTAGGCTCATAAGCCATTTCTGGTGTGCGTATATCATCTAGAAACAAAGGGTACATCACTAATAATCCAATTTTTGTGAGAATACACGTACCAGTTGAAAAGTTAGGGTGTATGGGATTGGAATCCTGAAAATTATACGTAAAGTTCTCTGTCTGGATAATTGTTAATAGATTCTTAAAATAAAGCTTTTCAAATGTCGTTTTCATACACTCTTCATACTCTATCCTAGGCTTTGCTATGCTGTTGCCTAGGGGATTGACCCGTCCTGAAATAGCTATACAGATTAATTAATAAATCCTAATATAACTATACAAAGCTACTTTTTAATCCTAAATAAACTATACAGACAGAACTTGAGGATTAAAATTTCTTTTATAGTTTTTCCATCTTTTGTTTAAGCTACCCGATGTAAGATGTGCCTGTTCTGGAGTTAGGTAATCACAACTCGCGTGAGGTCTTAACTCATTATAATTCTTGA